>WLWD01005893.1_pt1 | contig 112955 bp, 112 predicted proteins | sample 6712731 | NCBI WGS metagenome assembly WLWD01 (sample SAMN12718690, study PRJNA576275) | sponge metagenome | isolation source: marine sponge | host: Mycale hentscheli | place: New Zealand: South Island, Marlborough, Capsize Point | collected 2014-11-01 | reverse complement strand
TCCTTTAATTTGGAATATAAAATTTCCAGCCTAAAGTTGTGATAATTTTAGGAAGCTTACACTCCTTGCCTAATATAGAGACAACTTTGAAAGCAATCAGAAAAACTTGAGCTTTCTGGAAATCATCTCATAGAAAATTAAACAAGGAGCACGTAAAACCTTGCATTTTGTAGTAGTGGTGTGTATGTGTATGTGTGTGTGTGTGCATGTGATGAGGTAAACTGTTAGTTGACCCCCAGCTAACCTGCAAGCCGTGTGAGGTCCACTGATGGGTTCATTTCTAATCCTACAATACTCAGTTGCCAGTCCATTCTTCCCCAACTTCTCCACATGTGCTGCCATGTCCTTCAAATTCATCTGACGGTTCCCCTTATCAGGACCAAAGTTCTCGTAGATATTCTCTTGCATTCCCGGAGGACCCTCCTCCCCGAACAACGTATCGTCATCTTCCTCTACAGACAATGATTTCTCCAGTCTCCTTCCACCAAGGCGATCAGAAGACTTCAAAAACTTTACGTTCTCATAATTTTGAGCAGCTGGCTTTCCAGATTCCTTGGGAGGCGGAAGAGGAGGCATAGGACCTGTCAGGTCCTTGGGAGGTCCAGCAAAACCAATGCAGACATTCTCATACACGTCAGCGTCACTGTCACTCCTGTCCACACTGTCTCTCTTGTCTGAGTCCATACGCGTGAGAATGGCTGGTACCGGTACTGTGGTAGGCGGGGCTGGACCCATAGAGAACTGGCCTAGTTCCATATTCTCATAGTCTGACATTCCCGATACAGCAGTGTTCTGCAGAGGAGGAGCTGGCGGGGACATACTGGGTGAACCATCCTTCTTTACCTTGGATCTCTTGGGAGAACCTCCAGCACTGGATGGCAGTCCAGACTCCTGCTTTGCCACAGAATGTCCAGCTTTGCCCACAGAGTCTGCTCTGGCCCTCTGTCTGCTGCTACTCTGGTGATGAGGAGAAGACTTATCATCAGAACTTGAGGCATTAGTAAGAACTTTTCTGGGACCATTTTCACCACTATGAGTTCTCGTTACCGATTTCTCCACAAGGTTGTTTGACAATGACGTGGGTTTGTGGGGAGGGGTCTGGGGCTTCTCCCCGCGACTCTTAAACAAGTTCAGAGCAGCACTCACTGTCCCTCCTCCGCTTTTTAATTCTGTCCTGTCTGCAACTTCTGACTTCTCCCCATTCACATGTGTCTCTTTCCGGCCTTGAGAGGGTCCATCACTTCCAGAAAATCTCTGAGACAATGGACTTCGACCTCCTGCTTGAGGCAACATTGGCTTCTTCTTCGCTACAGCAGGGCCTCCATTACCATGGGGACCCTCCGCCTTAGACCCAGGCTTTCTCTGAGCCAATCCAATGACTAGATTCTCAGTAGCAGAGCTGTCTGAGACCAGCTTCTTGGGAGGGGGCACAGGACTGACCTTGACAGCAGGCAGGTTGCCTGATCTATTGCTGGCAGAGGAGGAAGGAACAGGCTTGGTGGGTGGAGCTCCACTGCCCTTTGGATGGGAGGAGATTGAAGGCTGTGAAGGAGGTGTAGATGTTGATTGTTCTTTACCAGATTCAAACATCTCTAGTAGCTGGTTCACAGTCTTGCCTTCTGATCCGACACGCGGTCTAGTACTCCCTGACCCGCTCTGAGACACGGAGCCTGTAGAGCTCCCCGACCCACTCCTCACCACCGTCACGGGTGGCGGCCTCAGGGGCTTTCTCGGTGCCCCAGAAGCAAGGTCGTCCACTGAAGACGACCTGGTGTGTATGGGTGAAGAGACCTTGTGGGAATAAGTGCCACCGAGAGAGAGAGGAAGCTGCTCTGGCAAGAAGTAAGTCTTGAGCTCTGCCAAGTGGACTATCTTGACCTAATGCAACCACAAGCACACACACACACACACACACACACACACACACACACACACAGAGTATATGAGACCATGCCTGTAACTTAACTAGAATTGCATGTTTATTTGAAAACATATGCTACCAGACACAATACTGACCACTGATCACAATTAGTGATTGTGTGCTCTCCTTTCTGAATAAAACTTTCATGCTGTATACCAGTACATACCAGTAACAACAACAACAACAACAGGAAAAACTTTGGCAGCAAAACAAACAAACAAACAAAAAGAGTACCCTATATATATTATACGGCTGCAATAAGAGAGGTCTTAAACTCGTGAGGTAGTTCTTGTCATTAGGCAAACACTATAAAACAGCAGTTACTACTAAGTGCCTTTCTCTTACTACAACAAAAACAAAAAATGAGGCCATCTGTCTGCTGTGGCAGCTTTCTTGCAGCAGAAATCTGATTGGACAATGGGTTATTGGTAGGGGGGTATAGTTGTTATGACAACTCTATGGACAGGTGTTGTCATAACTACACAGGCAAGCTCCAAGACTTAACCTTTAAAGCTTTCACTGTTTTCCTTCAACTAACTGCCCTCCCCCATCCTCCATTTTTGCCTTTGCCCCGGCAGCTTAAGTTGTGTACACTACCTTGTTAAGGTCATATTTGACCATCTTCTGCAAGGAGTTCATTGTCTTGGATGCACGAGGACCACAGAGAAGGAAGACGACTTTTATGCGAATGGGGTAGCCGTCTTTGAGCACTGAGAGGATGTTAGTAGTGTAGCGAGGGTCAGAGGTCATATCTCTTAGATCCAGTATGAACACAATGCCTTGCTCCTTAGCTGCTTCACTACAACACAAACCATCCACAGTCACCCAGTGCTCGTAGCAGCACCCCCACCACCCCCCCCACACACACACACATCTGTTACCTCTCTGAGACTTGGTCCAGTGTGTAGAAGAGAAGCTGCATGCTGGATTTGTTGTCCCATTTGAATGTCTCGTGTCGTGATGCTGTGAATAAGACTATGGGGGAGCCTTCCTGATCTCTGGTACCCTGTCATCACATAACAAATAGAAGGAGGGAAGGGAAGGGGGGGGGGGAAATTGACCAATGGAAAAAAAGGAAATAAATGCATTTTCCATGTACGTACATACACATGTGCTTTGTGGGTGTATGTATATGTGTGTGTATGTGAGTGTGTGTGAATAACTTTGATTCCTCATGTAACTATTCCAGTTCACCTAGGCTTCCTTCCTTCCCACTAGAAACTGAATAATACCAACTTTGATACGTCCCACGCCATAGCTGACTGACTTGGGCCCAATTAGAACACAAGAGAATAAGGGAAGGGAAGGGGATAGAGGCACGCTTCTATTAAACACATGCATGCACACACTCTAATCTACATCCATTGCTACCCCATTGTTGATGATGATATCAAGACGAAGGAGAAGACAGATTCCTCAACTGTTCCTCATCACTACATAATGGGTTCACTCAATGAACTCCTCAGAGAAAACAAACTGCAATATGGGGAGAGTGGGCAAACTAGACATCACCAGTCCTACAAGGCTGAACCTCATATACTGGGAATACACACACACACACACACACACTTATTGTTGTTGTTGTTGTTATTAGTATCATTCTTATGCCATCACTGTTGTACTATAATTAGCTACTATCTATACTATTGTTATAGTTTAACAGTCATGAGCAATCCATTCTGGGATTAGTCAGAACTATGCAATACTTGTGGTAGGTGAAATAGTTGTGTGTGTGTGTGTGTGTGTGTGTGTGTGTGTGTGTGTGTGTGTGTGTGTGTGATGCCATTAGAAAGAAGTGGACTAGATTGCACCACGGCCATCTTATCTTGGCTGAAGCTGTTCCTTTTTCTTTTTAGGCAAATGTGGTTTGTGTGTATTTATGTTAGTGTTTGTATCTGTATTAGTAGTGTGCTTAACAACAACAACAACAAAAACATAACAATAACAATAATAATAAAATAATAATGAAGCACCAAAGGGTGTGAACCCTGAGCGCTACTACTGTACACTAGCTAGCTATTACAAAATCATTTCAGACCAAGAGAATAATGTATTGGCTATTCTAACCAGGTATCAATATAGCTTGAGCAATGAAAACAGTACCTGTAAACGCTGTCTCTATAAGAGAAGAAGCTAAACAGGCCAGTGACTCTCACCTATTTATATTTTCCACGCGAAACTCCACTTCCAGCACTCTGTTAACTTCGCAGCATAAAGTAAACTACTGCGGGCAGCAAGACTTATTTGCTCAAGTGATTATGATGTGACGATAGAGCAAACAGCTTCACATTTTCTCAAAAATCAGCCCAAAATTTAAAAAAAAGTAGCACAGGAATAGGTCTCAAAATCTTGGTTCTGATTAAGTTCATACCTAAATCAACAGTTAATTGTCAGTGATCTCCAAAATCAGAGCATGACAGACAGACAGGACGACTACTATAACCTTCTTGTGCATGCACAACAACATAAACAATCACTGCAAGTTCAGGTACAAACAGAAGAGGAGATTATCAGCCTCAAGTGGGATAAAGATACAAAGCTACACCTTTAATGAAAATAAACCATTACATCAAACAAATAAAGAGCCCTGTGGGGAAATATTCCCAATATAGCAAGTCCTGAGGAGACAAAACCTAGGGACCAATCCAATGAAGGAGCCAAGCTTCAACAGAGGGAGGGAGGAGTGAGATCACAGTAAATGGTTGATAGGTGAATCAAAAGATGAATTACAGAATCAAATCTGGGGAAGAGGCAAGTTTTGGAATGAAATTAATAGAAAGGAAACTGATATGCGAACCTACAACTCTCAACCGACTGACTGACTGACTGACTGACTGACTGACCGACTGACTGACTGACTGACCGACTGACTGACTGACCGACTGACTGACCGACTGACTGACCGACTTGCTGACTGTCCGACTGACCGACTGACTGCCTGCCTGACTCACTGACTGACCGACTTGCTGACTGACTGACTGACCGACTTGCTGACTGACTGACTGACTGACTGACTGACTGACCGACTGACTGACTGACTGTCCGACTGACCGACTGACTGCCTGCCTGACTCACTGACTGACCGACTTGCTGACTGACTGACCGACTGACTGACTGACCGACCGACTGACTGACTGACCGACTGACTGACTGCCTGCCTGACTCACTGACTGACTGCCTGACTCACTGACAGACTGACTGTCCGACCAGCTGTGCATGAAGTCATGCAAGCAATGGAAACTGAAGGTGGAAAAGAGAGCTAGTGTCTACAAGTCTGTGTTAGTTTCTGGTTTCACCAGAGTACACAGCAGCAGTTAGCAACAGCTGCTATTACAGCCTCTGTCTGTACACTTTATAAAAAAAGGAGAAAAAAACACCAAAAAAAACAACAACCAAGAAACCTTTCCTAGTCGATGAATGCACAAGCATACACTACTAACTCTAGCACCGACTACCACCCTCTAACAATAGCTGAGTGTTATGGAATCAATTTATTTCTTCCCCTACTAATATGCAGTTTTCTGCAGAATAAATCCTTTTCCCTTGTTTCATGCAGCAAATCCCAGCAGAATGCAGACAAAGAACCTCTTTACAATGTCTCAACCTACCAAACCATCACAAAATGTTAACTATGTGTATCCTGCACAACACAGCTAATGTATGCACTAATAAATGCACTCCACACACAGCAACCCACAGGGCCATGCCACTCAGCTGTGTCTATCCTGCTGGAAACACAAGACACCACATGAGAATTAACTCACCACCACCTCCATCTTCCTGGAGCCAATCTCTGTAGACAAGGGCTCCCTGTGTGGCTTCAGAGAATCCAGTTGGAGATTTTCTCTGTATTTCTACAAAACCAATGATAAGGTACACTGCTATGGCAACTAGAATGACAAACTTGAATAGTGCAGTAACTACAACTAACGGCAGGACAGCGAGCACAGCCAATTAAATATCCACAAGTCACCGTCGTAAGTTATGATGACTCTAACTCATTGCAAACAATACATCAGAGTACTAATACTGATGAAAACAGCGGCCTTATATGTAAACATTGCTGCAAAAACAATTGATAAATTACTCTTTCAGAATGGCTCATTGGATGCTAGCATTTACAATTGCCCACCTACTCAGTGTGACTTTCATTTCATGGGACCCACTTGCTCAGGTGACATGCATGACAGTCAATCTAACACAACAGCTAATAAAGCAGCTGACCTGGTAGTTTCTGTATATTTCCACTGCCTTGGCTGCATTGAACTGGGTAGCTCTGAGACACTTCACGGCTTCCTCCATTTGCACAGCCTCCTTCCCATTCTGTGCTCTGAGCATGTTAACTTCCAGACGAAAGTTGCACAAACTCTAATAGTAAATGATGAATTATATCAAGTTCTAATGTCACTGGGGCTTCAAGCCCTACCTCTATTTCTTCTTGAGATAAGTCCGAGCATCTTTCGTCCAGGCCTTCTTCACTCATATTAAGCTGTAAATATCACCGATAGGTAATACGACTGTCATACAGCTCCCAATACCTAGCTATGCTACACGAAACCTGTGCCATAAAAACTCCTATTTGTCTATGCTTTTTCAAGCTCTGCCAAACCCAACCCCCACAACCCCTCCCATTCTCTTACCGCGAGTAAAAGATTCCCGGAGGATTTCGATCGTCTAAATAACCGTTTTGCCATGTCAGCACTAGGAAATTTGAAGTGAGTCTTCAGCATTATTCCAATTCAATGCAGTGCACAGAAGAAGAAGCGGGTCGGACTGGCTGAAGGTTGAGGTCTTTCAGTCTGAAATGATACACGGTGTAAGAAATGGAGCAGTTACAAAAGAACCGTTCAAACATCCGGAACATTTGCATACTCGCCCACGTTGACCATGGTAAATTTAGTTAGCGTTGATTTTTTTTGTCTTGAAAATATCATAGTTATTTTATTATTTCATTACTATTATTATTTTTTCTGAGGAAGGGAGCTGCACTGTTGCTTTCATGTAGCTTTTTTCAGTGATATGTAAGCATTCCAATTTTTGCTTAAAAATCTCAAACAAAAAATTATAATAATTTATTTACATAGCTAAAACCAATTGCAGACTTATTTTCGATATAAATTACTAGTACTCACCAAAACTTAGTGAAGGCCAAGAGTGCAAATATACGAACTAGCTGTCACACTGAATCATTCACTGGTAGCATACACGCATTGACTCACAGACTGACTGGAGTGGTTACAAGTGCTGATTATTTATGTAAACTTTATGGTAGTTAGCTGAGGCATCATCCTGCAGGCGCTGAGCTTTTTGGTAATCATTGTTGGACCAGCGGCTCCTCATAAGGTAGTTCTATGACTTGTTGTGTCTGACTGTCTCAGGCCTCTTTGAAGTACCATCTCTTACTAACTTGCCATATCCGAGAAAATTTGTGTATGTTTTACAGCGAACATGTAAATTTAATTAGAACTTGGCAAGGTACCCCAGTTTAGCCACGGGCAAAGGCTGGATAGGAGGGGGAGGGTAACTAGAATCCAATACTGCTGCTTTAAAGAGTCCTGAGGATGTCATGGAAGTGCTGTGGGAGATCCCTGGTCCAATCTTTCCTCTTCATAATGCATGCATACATACATGGCTGGTGTGTAGAGCATATATAGATGGAGATGACGCAGGAGGAGGAAAACATAGGACCTGCTATACCAGGACAGACTGGTCAGGCACATAACACAGTGGCAAACATGTGTGAACTCCATTTCTTGCACGTTAAATTCCCTCCTCCCCTAAAAGTGCAGTCGTTTATAGTTTAATTGGTTGGCATTTATCTTTGGTTAGGTCTAATGCAATGCAGTGTTTCAGTGATGATTATTATGACTACATATTAGGCAAGACAACTCTGGCAGATTCTCTGGTTGCTAGTAATGGCATCATCTCACACAGACAAGCTGGCAAGGTATGTGGAGGGTCTTGCTACATATAGTAATAACATTCAGGGCTTGAGCTATTTATGCTGAAGGGATTTGAGGTTGTTGATGATGGTAGCAGTAAGGATGTGACTCTGTAATGCTTTCTGGTAATTGTTTGTAGTCAGAGTGCATATGTAAGTGCAATCCAGGTTACTAACTGATGCATTAGTTTCACAGTTAATGTTCCTATTTCCTATATAAAACACTCTTACATGTTTCATGTGAATTATCGCTAAATATTTGAGGGTTTATTTTAATTTTAGACTGAAGTAGAAACTGTTTAATAAGACATAAATACATAGTGTCGATGTTCATATCAATGATGACCACTTTATTTATTGGCGTTGAGTTTGTGATTCTCATCCTTTCATTTTCCCCCTATGAAATTGAAATCACTACGTTTTCTTGCTGCGGACCATAAACAAAGCTAATGTTCATAAGGGATTATAAATGTTAGCTAGAGAGCTGCATGATAATGGTGTGCTGTTCCACTTCACTAGATATGCCAAGAGAGGTAGGATCCTGACTACGCTGTTCCTTCCCCTAACTATTGTATTTCCCTGTAATTAAGGCAGTTGTAATTATTGGTACAGTATGCATCAGTTACCAGCAACTTAATATAATTTTTAGTAAGTATTTCTCAACTGTCAGCTAATCAAAGTTTTTGCAGTTTTCAGACTAGAGCTACATCTGTAGTCAGGGCTTCATACAGAGGGGGGGGGGGGGGGGGGTGGCCCTTAATTCCCCCCCCCCCCTCCCCCCCAAGAAATCTGAATTTTTAATTATAATTGTAAATGGTAACTCAAAGCAAAATTCTTTCAAAATGTAAATCAAAGCACAATTTTTCTATTTTCTGTTTGAAAATCTCTAGAACTTCATCTAAGTTTACAGCCGAAAGCTCAGGGCCTCAATAGCAATTCTTATGAGCTGACGAAGGGTTTAGTCAGTGATACTGTTGTGTATACGGGTTTTAATGAGCTTTATATAGCTGAAAGATCTTTCAACGGATGCTGTTCCAACTGGAAGGGCGAGGATTATGTTCAAAAGTTTAAATGTTTCTGAAAAAAATCCCTGTATACATGTACTTCTGAAGTGTAACAGTGGACAAAGCAGCTCATATTAGCATTACCCCTCCCCCCCTCCCAAGAAAAAAAATCCTGTATGAAGCCCTGGTAGTAACTTAAATTTATTTACTGAGAAAAGAGGAAATCTAATAGTAATAATAATAAATTATTATTATTATTATTATTATTATTATTATTATTATTATTATTATTATTATTATTATTATTTATGAATAATAACAATAAGGATCAAAGTTTAATTTCTGGTGAAGATCTCCATTGTAGATGAATTGTGGCCTGAAAGCTGAGGGTTTGCTATAATGTGTCAGCTCTGGGTGGCCAGCTGCCAGCCTGATGCTACGAGTGCTACTCCACTTCGTAGTGAGGACTAAGAATTGGTCTGCTTGGTTTGCTCTAGAGGACATTACACTGGCTGGATCATGTCTTATCTCATGATGCATCATTTAATAATATTGTATGTACATGTGTTATGTTCCATACATGTATAGTTGCGCTACATGGACAGCCGTGAAGATGAGCAGGTTCGTGGCATCACTATGAAGTCCAGTGCCATAGCTCTGCAATATCGGCAAGGTTAGTTCTCACTCTGTCTGCAGCTCAATGGAGCCAAGGACAGACACACTAGGCTGTGAGTTGATGATCGTCTTTGTTGGTTTCTAGGTGAGGAGCTGTACTTGGTGAACCTCATTGATTCACCTGGTCATGTCGACTTCTCCACTGAAGTAAGGCCAGACATTGTTATCTGCACTCTCTCTCTCACTCTTGAATAGCCTCCTCTTTCCCATTCTTCTAACTCACCTGGTCTTCCTCCTCTTCTTTTTTCCCCACTCGTTCTCATCTGCATGACTGTCATCATCCTCCCTACTCTTGCTCTTCTGCCTTCTTCCTACTGCCATCTCCCTCCAGGTCTCCACTGCAGTGCGGCTGTGTGATGGTGCCCTGCTAGTGGTGGATGCAGTAGAGGGCGTGTGCTCCCAGGTGAGTACTATGGTGGTTGTTCCCATAGTAATCTCATGCATTGCTGCATGTATTTCTGATGTAATGTCAGACACAAGTTGTGCTGCAGCAAGCATGGACTGAAGGCATCAAGCTGTGTCTGGTCATCAACAAAATAGATAGACTCATTGTGGAGCTTCAGTTGACACCAACAGAGGCGTATTACCACCTGCAACAGGTGTTGGAACAGGTAAAGTAGGTATAGCTACATCAGCACTAGGCATGTCTCACTCCTGGCCTGCATGTCTAGGTGAATGCAGTCACTGGGTCTTTGTTCACTTCTAAAGTCATGGAGGCTGCCTCGAAGAGGCAGAATGACAGCTCTGCTCAGACTCCGCCTCCCTCGGAGTCTGGGGACGTGACCTATGATTGGAGTGATGGTTTGGAAGAAGCAGATGATTCTTCTCTTTACTTCTCTCCGGAGATGGGCAATGTAGTGTTTGCATCTGCTCTCGATGGCTGGGGGTTCTGGTGAGTACATACAATCCTATCATGTACTCTGTGCTTGCAGAAATGGAGGGAGTTTGGTTACTAGTACACTTATACTAATTTCTCCATCATAAGTACTGCTAATTATATGATATATACACCAATAATTAGCTTAATTAGTACACAGTCTTGCTTACTTAGCAATTAATTATACCTTAATTATACATGAACTGGTGAGGTTTTTCCCCCCCCCCAGTAAACATAGAATCAGTGTCACTTGTCACTTCCAGCAGACCCTTTCATGAACATGTGTTAATTCTTGTAAGCATGTGTCACATCTAATACGGACATGTGTCACTGCTTGTGTAGAAATGTCACTTCTAAATGAGACGGAACGTGTTATGTGTTGTGCCAGTCTGGACTAACTAATTTACACAGTACCACAACACACACGCACACATACACATGCATGCACTTACACAATAATTGCCAGGCAAAGTTGACGTTTTAAGTTTTTTCTACACACACAAATACACACACACACTTGCACATACACATTAATTGCATTGGAAAAGTTGACTAAGTATGTATTTCTTCTCTCCTACACACACAACACAAATGCACACACACAAATGCACACACACAAATGCACACACACCACACTAATCTGCGCACACATGTACAAACACACACATCTACTTGCACATGCATGTGATGCAGTGTAGGAGATTTTGCATCCATGTATGCCACTAAATTAGGGATCAAGGCGCAGGTATTGAGGAAAACCATGTGGGGTGACTTCTACCTCAACACTAAAGCCAAGAGGATTTTCAAAGGTGCCCAGGTGAGTATTGGTGATGGGGTGGATATGTTCCATACTGGATACATTCATTATCCAATTCCATTGTTGGATTGCAGGCCAAAGGCAAGAAGCCTATATTTGTCCAGTTTGTGCTGGAAAATATTTGGGCAGTGTACAAAGCCATCCTCACTAGCAAGTATGTAAGAGGTTAGGGCAGTGGGTGTTGGCAGGTGAGCAGAAATGGCACCTGTGCTATAAATAAGGAGTTTGGTACATCTGGGTTGGTGCACTTGAAAGAGCGAGACAATCAGAAATATCTTGATGCAGTCACATTTATGGAATGGGGTGGGGCAGGGAGGGGAGGGGGATAGTGTAATTGACATTACATAGTTACAACTTGGTGGTGCTGCCACTCTTTTTAGAGACAAGCAGCAGACAGAGCGTATCGTGAGCTTCCTGGGTTTGAAGGTCAGTGCTAGGGACTCACGACACAGCAATTCTCGAGTGCACTTGTTTGCAGTTTGCTCTCAATGGCTGCCTTTGTCCACAGTGTGTCTCAATATGGTGGTGAATCAACTTCCCAGTCCACTCTGCCTGTCTGAGGAACGCGTGGAAAGATTAATGTGTGGTACCACCCACACCTTCCAATCTCTACCCTTGAGATCACAGCAGCTCAAAGAAAGTAAGTCAGGGTTCAGTGTGTGTGTGTGTGTGTGTGTGTGTGGGAGGGGGGGGGGGGGGGGGGGGGGGGTGCTGCCAGAGTAGTTAAGGTTTGGTTTGCACATGTTGAGCTATTCCTGTGCGTGTGTGTGTTGTACTAGAGTTCTTATCTTGTGCTATGGAGGATTCCGAGCCAGTTTTGGTGTTTGTCTCCAAGTTATTTGCCCTGGACAAGACTGCCTTACCTCAACATCAGGCGAGGTGTGTGTGTGTGTGTTTGCACATGCGTGCGCGCATGTTTATGGGATATTTGGTGGAAGAAAGAAATGTATTCTACAATTTGTGCTTCATAATCACTCACTCACTCTTTATCATTTTTCACCTGAGCACATCCTGACCTATGCACAAGAGTAAATTATATTAGCACACGCCTACAATGAGTGTGCACACATACAGAAACTCTTTTCCTTACTGGACTTCAAAAAGTGTGTGATGAACAGTCCAATATTATTGAAGTACAACTCAGTGTATTTCAGCTACTGTGTGTCATTACAGATGACATCACTGTCACCACAGTGATCGCAGTTAGTATGTCATGCTGGGAAGTGTAGCAGAGCTTATGACTTTCTCTGTCAGCTAACCATATACACAGGGAGAAGTAATCTGGGTTAGATTCTCGGTAAAACAACAGAGCTAATCAACATGGTCTCCACACAAACACACACACACACACTTGCATGACTACAGTGTACTAGGGATGCAGCACTTTCATGTACTGAGAACTAGTTATTAAAAAGTGTAGTTTGAATTGCTTGTAGTAATTTGAAGAATTGGGTCTAAATTGTGGAGATTGCTTCCAGTGTTTGTATTCCAGACACACTATTGCCGCACAGACTGAATGACTGACAGAAGACTGAATCTGAAACCTTGCCTGGGCATGCCTTCTGAATATTTACTTCATTTCACAAACTCATTAGTCCAATTAGTATTTAACGGGTAGGGCCGCTCCCAGGAGCGACATAACAAGTCCATTGGTTACTCTGACAACCTTCACACACTGCATCAGTCTCCACAGACCAAACAAAGGAAATGGTTTAGTCTAACCACTGTTAGAACTTGAGCAGAGTTCACTTCACCTGACCCTATTTATTTCTGTACATTTGTCAATATTTCTAGTTATCAGTTGTGAAATTATGCATCTCTTTACTATACAGCATTGGATTTACCGTTGGAGTACTCATCTATCTTTTCTTCGGGCCGTCAGAATGCTTGGATGACAATCAGCTTCCTGAGCGTGTGCCACCTTTCCTGTATGGCTCTCTGTGTATGTATGCCCCTTAAACACGTGTGCGGGTACCGTTTTTTTCTCCTAAAAACACGGCCTTTTAGGCTTGACCCCACTTTCTTCTGATACTACAGCATTAAGAAAATCTTACTTGAAACTTGGGCTCCACAGACCAAACAAAGGCAATGGTTTAGTCTAACCACTGTTAGAACTTGATCAGAGTTCACTTCACCTGACCTCTCCCACACCATCTTCTCTTCCTCCATCTCCTCCCTGAGCACCTGCTAATCCAGTAATCAAAGACAGGCACATGCAAGGACATGTCTCAACTAAAACATTATCTCCTTTTAGTTAGCACTTTATGAATTCACTAGACCAGCCAGCATGTCATGCGGACTGTGTCATTTCAATAACAAGTCTGTAACTGACTGGAAGGCCTTTATCATAGCTGAATTAAAACTGTTACGAAATAAACGAGAGCTCAAGTGAGCATGTCATAGCATGTTTTTGGATTCATTAATCACGTATTATATATATTATATATATATATATCTGTGTGATCAAACCCCTTTAATAATAATCCTATTTTTTCACATGAGCTGCGTACACTCTGCACCAGTGCAGTCCCAAGGTGAACATGTTTACTGTATATTTACATTATGAACACAGGTCATTAACAGAGGCAGAGATAGCAGAGAGGAGACTCCTGGCCAGGCAGAAGCATCAAGAGAGAATGGCTGCCATGAATTCTGCAACTCCAGTTTCTGAAGAGTCTCAAGAAGGTACAGTACTTGTGAGATATGCATGTTTCTTTTTATTTTTCTGTCTCTTTTTTAGGTTGTTTCTTTTTATTTTTTTATTTATTTTATTTTATTATTTTTTTTTAATTTATTCATAGTCCCTCTCTTTCTCTTTCCTGGTCCTGTTCTCCTCGTCTTACTCTTTTTCCAGTTCTTTCTCTTTTCTGGCCCCATCCTTGTTCCCTAATCCCACTTTTCCTTCCTAGTACCATTCCCATCCATTCTGCCTTCCTAATTTCACTTTCCCCTAATGGTCCCACCCTGAGCCTGTTTGTTCTTCCTGCTTCCCTTTTCCCTTCCTGGTCCAATTCTCCCTTTCTGGTCTAATTCTCCCTGGTCCAATTCTCCCTTCCTGGTCCAATTCTCTCTTCCTGGTCCAATTCTCTCTTCCTGGTCCAATTCTCCCTTCCTGGTCCAATTCTCCCTTCCTGGTCCAATTCTCTCTTCCTGGTCCAATTCTCCCTTGCTGGTCCAATTCTCCCTTCCTGGTCTTCCTGGTCCAATTCTCCCTTCCTGGTCCAATTCTCTCTTCCTGGTCCAATTCTCCCTTCCTGGTCCAATTCTCCCTTCCTGGTCCAATTCTCTCTTCCTGGTTCAATTCTCTCTTCCTGGTCCAATTCTCTCTTCCTGGTCCAATTCTCCCTTCCTGGTCCCATTCTCCCTTCCTGGTCCAATTCTCTCTTCCTGGTTCAATTCTCTCTTCCTGGTCCAATTCTCTCTTCCTGGTCCAATTCTCTCTTCCTGGTCCAATTCTCTCTTCCTGGTCCCATTCTCCCTTCCTGGTCCAATTCTCTCTTCCTGGTTCAATTCTCTCTTCCTGGTCCAATTCTCTCTTCCTGGTTCAATTCTCCCTTCCTGGTCCAATTCTCTCTTCCTGGTCCAATTCTCTCTTCCTGGTCCAATTCTCCCTTCCTGGTCCAATTCTCCCTTCCTGGTCCAATTCTCCCTTGCTGGTCCAATTCTCCCTTCCTGGTCTTCCTGGTCCAATTCTCCCTTCCTGGTCCAATTCTCTCTTCCTGGTCCAATTCTTCCCTTCCTGGTCCAATTCCTCTCCTTCCTGGTCCAATTCTCGTCTTCCTGTCCTGGTTCAATTGGCTCTCTTCCTGTCCCTTCTCCTCTTCCTGGTCCAATTCTCCCTTCCTGGTCCAATTCTCCCTTCCTGGTCCAATTCTCTCTTCCTGGTTCAATTCTCTCTTCCTGGTCCAATTCTCTCTTCCTGGTCCAATTCTCTCTTCCTGGTTCAATTCTCTCTTCCTGGTCCAATTCTCTCTTCCTGGTCCAATTCTCCCTTCCTGGTCCAATTCTCCCTTCCTGGTCCAATTCTCTCTTCCTGGTCCAATTCTCCCTTGCTGGTCCAATTCTCCCTTCCTGGTCTTCCTGGTCCAATTCTCCCTTCCTGGTCCAATTCTCCCTTCCTGGTCCAATTCTCCCTTCCTGGTCCAATTCTCTCTTCCTGGTTCAATTCTCTCTTCCTGGTCCAATTCTCCCTTGCTGGTCCAATTCTCCCTTCCTGGTCCAATTCTCCCTTCCTGGTTCAATTCTCTCTTCCTGGTCCAATTCTCCCTTCCTGGTCCAATTCTCTCTTCCTGGTCCAATTCTCCCTTCCTGGTCCCATTCTGCCTTGCTGGTCTTCCTGGTCCAATTCTCCCTTCCTGGTCCAATTCTCTCTTCCTGGTCCAATTCTCTCTTCCTGGTCCAATTCTCCCTTCCTGGTCCAATTCTCCCTTCCTGGTCCAATTCTCTCTTCCTGGTCCAATTCTCCCTTCCTGGTCCAATTCTCTCTTCCTGGTTCAATTCTCTCTTCCTGGTTTAATTCTCCCTTCCTGGTCCCATTCTGCCTTCCTGGTCCAATTCTCCCTTCCTGGTCCAATTCTCTCTTCCTGGTCCCATTCTCTCTTCCTAATTCAATTCTCTCTTCCTGGTCCAATTCTCCCTTCCTGGTCCCATTCTGCCTTCCTGGTCCCATTCTCCCTTCCTGTTCTGATCCTACTCTTTCCCTGGTCCAATATTTTAACATTCACAATGACTACCATAGTTCTTTCCTTTGTTTACTTGTCTCTTGTCCACTAGAGAAAGAAGAGAAAAAAGTTGAAGAAGAAGAAGAGTCACAAGCTTCAACCATTTTCCTTGCCTTTTCTCGAGTCTTCAGTGGCACTATCAGGAAAGGACAGAAGTTGTATGTCCTTCAACCTCGTTACGACCCTCGCGATGCTATTTTGGATGACTCTACAGATAGACCACTCCCTCCTAACACTGCCAGTTTCACTGTACAAGGTCTCTACATGCTCATGGGCAGGAGTGTGGTCCCTGTGGAGAGTGTCCCAGCTGGAAACATACTCGGCATAGCTGGGCTGGAGGACACAGTGACCAAGTCCGCCACTGTCTCTAGCACTCTGGCCTGTCCTCCCTTCTGTGCCATGTCAGCAGTGGCTGCCCCTATCGTAAGAGTGGCAATAGAGCCGGTCCACATTGCTGATCTGTCTTCTCTGGTGGCAGGGATGAAGCTGCTCAACCAGGCAGACCCATCTGTGGAGGTGTATTTGCAGGAGAATGGTGAGCATATTTTGGCAGCAGCTGGTGAAGTTCACCTCCAGAAGTGTCTGGAGGACCTGAAGAATCAATACGCTCGAGTTAAAGTGAATGTCTCTGAACCCATTGTCCCTTTCAGGGAAACAGTAGTGATTCCACCCACAGTGGATATGGTGAATGAGGAAATATCTGATGAGAATGAGCTGATAACCAACACTAGTTCTGTCCGTACTGAAGTTACATACCCTACAAAGTGAGTTAGGTTTGATAATTTATAATTGCTGCTCTATCAAGCATCTTTTTATTGTAGCTCTGCTGAGCATGCTCAGGGAAATGGTGTTGTCAGAGTCTTAACTGCGGACAAGTCTTGCACACTGCAATTAGAAGCTTGTCCTTTACCAGTTGAGTGCATTTCCCTCCTGGAGAAGAACTCCCGCCTACTTAAAGCTCTCAATATCATGCAGAGCTCCACCAGCAAGAAATCTGCCAAATTAAACTTGGACACTATTGCAGAGTTAAAAGATCTAAAAACAAAACTGATCACAAGCTTGGAGTCTTTGGAAGCTGAGCTGGGACTGAAAAGTCTTGTGGATCTGATCTGGTGCGTAGGGCCGCGTCACACCGGTCCTAATGTGTTAATTAATGTGGTGAAAGAGTACAGGAAGCCTTCATTGTGGCAGGCCATTGACCCTGCCCTCTCCAACAGTGGCGAGTCTTTGTACGAGTTTGACAACAGTATTGTGAGTGGGTTTCAGCTGGCAACCTTGTCAGGCCCACTGTGTGAAGAACCTATGCACGGAGTTTGCTTTGTTCTGAAGGAGTGGTCATATTCATCCGTGGAGACTAAAGACCTTCAAAACACTAGTGGTCCCTCCACGTATGGCCCATTCTCTGGTCAGTTGATATCTGCCATGAAGGAAGGCTGTCGTAAGGCATTTCTCCTCCAGCCTGCTAGACTGATGGTTGCCATGTACACCTCCAGCATTTTAGCCACTGCAGAAGTGCTGGGAAAGGTTTATAGTGTCCTGGGACGCAGAAATGGGCGTGTTCTTTCAGAAAACATGATAGAAGGCTCAGTGGAATTTGACATTCAAGCTTTGCTTCCTGTGGCTGAGAGTTTTGGGTTTGCTGAAGAGATCAGAAAGAGAACTAGTGGTCTGGCCAACCCCCAGCTTATCTTCAGCCATTGGGAGGTACTGATCTCAGCAATAGTACTTGTTGGTAAAGGGTAAAGGGTTTCACCTACTTTAGTTGAACATAGTAAATCTCTTATACAGCATGGCGAGTTTGCTTGTTTGTTAATGTGCAGGTCCTCCCTCATGACCCATTCTGGGTGCCCTCCACAGAAGAGGAGTTGTTGCACTTTGGAGAAAAAGCAGACACAGATAACATTGCAAGAAAATACATGAACACTGTAAGGAAGAAGAAAGGGCTAAAGGTGGACGAAAAGATAGTTGAACATGGAGAGAAGCAGAGAACTTTAAAGAAGAATAAGTAGATTTAATTCAAGTAAAAGCCAATATTTATATACATCAAGTTAACGATCATGGTCTATCAGAGTTCAGAAGGTGGGGTAATATATACATGCAGTTTATACCACTTCTAAGAATAAATTTTTATTGCTTGGAAAGTATCTAAGCTGTACTAATAGGAGTGACATTAATGCACTACAAGTACATAGTATTTAACTCTAGCCAGATCTATTATCACCAATTTGCAGTTGTTAATTGGGCGAGTGGTTCAATGCAACCTAAACTGTAATGGAGGTCAGTATACATTAGAGTGAAAGCTGCAGGTGGGATCACTACAACACGGAATGGCATTGTAAAATAGCATTAATTCATCTGGCTCTTACAAGATACATCAAAGATGATGAGATTTGCACAAAAAAGAAAAATGAAATTGTATAGCAATGAGTTGAATGAATGCATAAAAATGGTGACAGCAGAATCAGTCCCAGTTTCCTTAAATAAAGTGACAGTATAAGATAGAAGTACAGGTAGGCAGAGTTGCTGGCATCCATTCTCATCTGCCCATGACATGTATGCACCTACATGTGACCCTCCCCCCTCCCCATGTACAGCTATGCTGTCCCACTGTCCCCATCCACCATATCTGCCTCTTCACCGTCATCAGAGCTTGTCATGACGTCCTGTTCACTATCTGATGAGCTATAGTCTTGGTAATAGTCATCATCTCTGTCATAATAATCCTCCGACATGTCCACGCTGGACGTCTGGCGCTTGTGCTGGAGACAATACTCATCTACAGTGGTGGGTACAGTGATACCGTCAGCTTGGGCTTCTTTTCTAGAATTGTCCACTTGCTTTCTGTAAGAATAGAATGAAGGGGAGTGTATGTGTGTGGGAGGGGAGGGGGGGAGGAGTCGGACAATAATAGATGTAGCCATGTAAGTATATTACACTAGACATGCAATAACTAACAACGATAAGACTTCTGGCTTCCACTACCACTGCTACAGTGACAATACTTCATGCACACACAAAAGTCACAAATTACTTTTTCCTTGATTTGTCAACTGCATTGACTTTAACATAAGTCATAGTTGGTGTTTTTTTTGTTTTTTATTTACAGCAGAATCTCTGAACCGACAATTTGGGACCAGGCTTTCAGTTCACAAATCAGAAGAAGTTGTTTACTTTAATTAAGAGGTGATAAGCATACACCTTATCTATTGGAGGGGGCAGGCTAACGTTTGCTAAATAGAGATGAATTTGCTCATTAGAGAGTTCACTATCAGAGTTCTACTGTATAGATTTACGCCTTGTCATTCCATACCTACACATAGCACAGCACCATAACTACAGGATTTTGATACATATGGTCATTGAGATTGCTGAGTGTGTATATATATACTTCACATGGGCATGGGCTTTGTAACATGTTGTCATTGTGACACCAGAACTGGATCATGTCATCCACCTCACTAACTGCTTGGTATTCAGCATCAGCGTGCATATACAAGTTGTCCAAGTTGAGTTGGTGTGACCTGTGCAGTAAAGAGGAATACACTTGCCAAAACCGCAAACCACTTAACATCACATGGCCTAAGTTTACGCAGGAAAGGTGTGGTTCTTATTTATTCCTGTATAGTCAGCACTTTTCTCGCCAGTTCTGATTTTTTCATAAATAAATTTTGAAAGTACTTCAACACGAGACTTCAAACGATGCAAACCATGTAAGCATGGCTGTTACCATTCAAAATTTATCAATTTTTATTGTACTAATTCCACACGTTATTGCAATTTGCAAGTATAGAATATGAGGCCTTACACCAGTAGCAGGAATGTCTTGGAGTTTTTTCACACACACACACACACACACAGACGAGAGTTAATATAGGCAGGTAGAATTGGTGGGAGGGGCCACATCCCGGGAGTGCACACGCATGCGGAGCGGACAGGAGGCTACATGTCAACTAGTTTGCCTGGACAGACAGTTTGAACGCAGCCAAGTGACCAAAAAACAAGCACCCTCCCGCCCATTCCCTAGATAAAGTAATATAATTACTCCATCATTGGGGTCCTGCCCCATGACGTGACTGGTGTAGGGTCAATTTGGGGAGAAACCTCCAGCTTCACTAGCCCCCTGCCGGCTCCACCAGGGCTGGAACAAAAAGGGGGCGGAGCTGCCGACCCTACACCTCCGCCAAACAACCACACACAGCTGGAGCTGTGGCCCCTCCCGGATGCCAGCAGGAGTCAACCTGCAAGTAAGTATAACAATATGGTAAGGTGAGTCCACCAACGTATATTAAGTAGAGTTCTACTCCAACTATCATTAATAGCTACACTGATGTTTACTACATTATTGCACCAACAACAAAACAAGTATCTAATCATCTATTTATGCATCAGCAATACACATCAAGTCCTTCCGTCCTTTACAACACACCTTAATGCTCACACATTTCGGGAATATTTTATTTAAAGGGAAGTGGGGAGGGGGGGGAGGGGGAGATAAAGATGCCAGGATTGATCCAAACTCCACCCATAGAGGTGTTACACCATAATACACTTACACAAAAAAATTAAATAATAAACATTGGTTAATCCACAAACTGGTAAAGTTGAAAAGTCACTAAAAGTTGCCTCTCTGTGTGCTCCATCTACACCACCCTTGCCTCTCTGTATGCTCCATCTACACCACCCTTGCCTCTGTGTGCTCCATCTACACCACCCTTGCCTCTGTGTGCTCCATCTACACCACCCTTGCCTCTGTGTGCTCCATCTACACCAACCTTGCCTCTGTGTGCTCCATCTACACCACCCTTGCCTCTCTGTGTGCTCCATCTACACCACCCTTGCCTCTCTGTGTGCTCCATCTACACCACCCTTGCCTCTGTGTGCTCCATCTACACCACCCTTGCCTCTGTGTGCTCCATCTACACCACCCTTGCCTCTGTGTATGCTCCATCTACACCACCCTTGCCTCTATGTGCTCCATCTACACCACCTTTCCTATGCACTCCCTGAGTAGCCCATAACTGTCATTGATAGAGGACCAAGCTATATATTTGATAAAGCAAAACAAAATAAACTCTTATAAAGCACCATAGCACAGACCCTCAACACATACTAAAATGAATCTAAACCTTTCACTTCAAATGGAGGAGACAGGCAGTACGGCAGCAATTAAAGCAGGCGAGGAATGCACACGGATTATTGATCATGCATTGGTCACGTGATGAAACAGTTTGGGGTGTTGTCACATACAAAAATCAGCCTGAAATTAAAATTGTCATTCTGAGAAGTTCATACCTATTTTAACAAGTAATTGTTAGTAATCTCCAAAATCAGAGCATGACAGACAGGACAACTACTATAATTCTCTCATGCATGTGTGCTGAGGGTTAAGACCTGACTGGTAAAGGAGTTGTTTCATCTTGAATGTTATGAGCAAGAACTTCCTTGTGATACTTCCTTCTGTTGACTAGTATCACAGCACTACATGTGCAGCTGTCAAAGTTGGCGAGGCAATAATAACGCTCAAGGACTAATCCCAGTACTACCTGATCACCGCCAGGATCAGTCTCACCGCCAGGATCAGTCTCACTGCCAGGATCAGTCTCACTGCCAGGATCAGTCTCACCGCCAGAATCAGTCTCACCGCCAGGATCAGTCTCACCGCCAGGATCAGTCTCACTGCCAGGATCAGTCTCACTGCCAGGATCAGTCTCACTGCCAGGATCAGTCTCCCTGCCAGGATCAGTCTCACTGCCAGGATCAGTCTCCCTGCCAGGATCAGTCTCACTGTCAAGATCAGTCTCACCGCCAGGATCAGTCTCACTGCCAGGATCAGTCTCACCGCCAGGATCAGTCTCACCGCCAGGATCAGTCTCACTGCTAGGATCAGTTTCACTGCCAGGATCAGTCTCAACTCATTACCATAGTCAGTGTCACGACTCACTGCCAGGATTAGTACAGTACTAAATTAACCCCAGTACCCAACCAGAGCCAGATCAGTAGTGAGAACCAATTCCAGTACCAGAAGGTCAGAACCATCGATCCAGTGAGGACAAACCCCAATACCAAACAAGAGCCACATTAGTCTCGTGGGGACCAATCCTTTTACTCAACTCAGTGCCAGAAAAAAAAACAACCTGTACTTGATTCAGAGAAGACCAGTACCAGATAGTGGGGTCATATCAGACCCAGCAAAAACCAGATCAATCTACTGAGGAACAGAACCAGACTTGAGCAAAAGTTACCCAACGCAGTGAAGACCAAGTACCAGTCCATTAAGAACTTATCCCTGCACCCAACCCAAAGACAAATACCAGTGTAGTGTGGACTCAATCCAGAGAAGATCAATACTTAAAAATGTGAAGACCAATACTCAATTCAGTGAATACCACGATCTGTGAGGATTAGAATTTCTCAACAATCATTGACAGAAAATGCCTGCAATACTGTCAACCATTACATTCCCCACAGCTAAATACAAGTGCAAGATAGGAATACACAAATAGGCTACTTGAATTTCAACAATATTTGGTTGTACAGAAGAGAATCAAGCAGACAGGCTTCACTCATGTAGAGGGTATACACTCAAGACTCTTTAGGTTGACAGGTACAGTACTTGCAATGACATATGAAGACATATAATTATAAAACAACATTTATCCTCCTACAACCCACTCCTGTACACAGCCAAAGGAACAGGTTTAATACTCAAACACACTACTTTTCTATCATAGTTAGTATTCCACAAACATTTCCCCTAAATCATTGAAATCCAAAAGCTCAAACCTACGTGATCAACTCAATGTATTGCTTGTCCTTCCCTCTACTGTCCCTCCACTTTCTGTACAGGACACTGGCATCTACATTAGCTGCTGAAGATGTGTTTGGTTCATTAAGTAGCGAGATGACACTCAGAAGTATCGTCCTACACAAAACACAACCACAAGCTTAGAATGAATTTTAAGTGGTTGAAGGAGTGAAAATTGTGAGAGAGTCAGCATGTTCTGAAACAACAACATTCATTAGAAACTCTCTTCACCTGACAGTTTGTGTTGGATTCCAACGCTCCTCCGGTTTCTCTCCACTATGTGGGTCCTCACCTGGAGGATGCAAGATGGATATGCATAGCTCTCCATCCTGTATAATATATGTGCCAAAGTTAAACCAAATTATTATGAAGAGTGAAAAAATAAACAATACGGTTATACGTTGGCAGAGCCTTACTCACAGTGTATACGTTAGGATGTAGAATTGGCGTGAGGAAACGTAGTTTAGGGGGTGAGTAAGGGTAATCCACTGGAAATTTCATCTGTGCCTACACAGTTGAGATATTAGCTTAAAGCAACACAGCCCTGGTCACTTACCTTGAAGTAGCCTCCTTGATAGGGAGTGTCTGGTGGCCCAAATATAGCCACCTGCCAAGTGTAGAAATCATTATCTTGAATGGTGACTAGAAAACCCTCCACTGGCTCTCTTTGAAGAGCCTTGAACTCCATGTTCAAAGCCCTCATAGACGTGGCGGAGGCAGACGCCATAGTATAGGACCTTAACTATCTCTCCAGCTTCTTAGTCGACCCACCAGAACAGACGGCTTGGTTGGTATATGTACTCCAAATTGTTTACCTATTCTTAACTACTCGCACCGGGTTACTTTTGTAATATTTTCACACCACAAATTTCCACACCACAAATTTCCACCTCCGTTAAACTCGACAATTCTAAAGTGTCCCCGCTAACCAGGGCAGAGGCATACAACGTACAGAGACGACTAGAGTAGACTTGGAGTGCACTGTACATACAGTGTATGCGGCTTGCTGACGACACAAATTGTTGATTGTGAATCCCGGAACCTCAACTATTTATTTAACGGGCCAACCGGTAGAAAAAAATCGGAATCCGAACTCATCATATTCGCCCACGTGTATACAGGAGTCATAAACAATTTCTACATCATTTCAAAATGGTAAGTGAAGAGAGAACCTCAATTGTGTGCAGATACATTATATTTTTGTTTTGTAGTCTAGAAGATATGACACCAAGACGACGATATTCTCTCCAGAAGGTAAAGTAGAGTCATATTCTTCTAATTAATGCACTCTAAATGGAATACTAATGCTTGGTGGTTGTACATTGAGGTTCTGTTGAAATGACATGACAACTATGTGTGTGCAGGGAGGCTGTACCAAGTTGAATATGCAATGGAGGCCATAAGTCATGCTGGTACATGTCTTGGGATACTTGCCTCAGACGGAGTTCTATTGGCTGCTGAGAGAAAGAACACTAATAAGTTACTTGACGATGTCGTATTCTCTGAGAAGATATACAGACTAGATAAGTGAGTCAATAAAAAGTAATTCAGAGCTAGGAATGGAATTTTGTTACTATATTAGGTAAATAGTAGACCTTTTATTTTTCACATTTGACAGATTTAGTTTTGTGTGTTCATTGAATGCTGTTAGCAAGGTAATATGTGCATACAAAGATCACATAGCTTTCTAATTTTTTCTTCAGAGCAGGGAGTGTTGGGATTATCAATGTCCTGTTTGTGATGTTTTGTGTGGAATACAGCAATATGGCGTGCAGCGTGGCAGGGATCACTTCAGATGCCAATGTCTTGACCAACTACCTGCGTCAAGTGGCTCAGAGGTATTCCATTGATTAAATAGTTGTACTCTAACTACCGTGTGTTAGTAATTGTGACTCTCTTGAAGAAAACCAACCATTTGCAATGCAGGTCATAAAATGCCACAAAAAAACATTCTTTATTTTTAAATTTTACTATGAATAAATACTAGTGTTGCTTGGCTCCTGTGCGAAATTTCAGCATTAATACTGCATTTTCTTATACAAAACTTAATATTTCCAGTTGGTCGAGGACAAACCTTGAAAAAAAAAATGCCATTACAAAATTACTTTGACAACTCCCGCGAAATAGCGGGCGCAGTTATCCAGGCAGAGAGAAACTACTGAGACTATCAACTGCCGGCAAGCAACAAGGCCAGAAGCCATTAGCATGCGTTAGCATACGTCTAGTTAGTAAACAAAATGACTCTTTGATCTAATTTTCCCGGCCTATAGCAAATGTAGGCCTAACTGTACTGTGATGATACGGAGAAAAATACGGACTCAGTGGTTTGCCATGCTACTATACTGGTCCCCACAAAAAAACAAAACACAGTCTAACCAACCCCCTAGTAATGTTTCCAGCTGGCCTGATACGATGTTTTTGCATTGTATAGCCACGGAGATGTGTTGCCTGGAAATGCTTGAGGGCTCATTTTACTCAATGATAAATTTGGGTCTTTTTTTGTTGTTGTTGTTGTTGTTGTTTTTTGTTTTCTTTTCTTTTTGTGAATGTTTGGGTGGAGTAGGGGATATGTATAAAGTTGTGCGAGTTGTTGCCATGACATTGAAAGCCCTTTACCAGAAACTCACGAAGAGGGGGTCAGGCTCGGCCATTCCAGCAACTGGTTGCTGGATGAGGGGATAGTACGTATACCGGGGTGGGGTCACTGACTGGTAATGAGATATAGGAGGTAGTGTAAGTCCAAGAGCACGTGTAAGTTAGCAGCTGCTAGCTGAGGCCATCTAAAGCCTTAACTATGAACATATGATGTATAATTCTATTTTTTAAATGGGTGTGGTCAGGGTGTGTATTCAAAAATACCTCTCTACTTGCTTTTTCTGGGGAAACACTGGGACTTTAGGCATTGCACTAAAGAAAGATTTTCTCGTAATAATGAACAGTTGAATTCAGAGTGTAGGTATGAGTGGTCGAGCAGTCTCTGAGCGTCAGTCAGAACTGTTTAACTGGCCCAACATCCACCCCAATATCCTCCTGATTATGTTAGTAAGAGATGATTGAATGGCTACAGTAAATAGTAGTTTCCACCACTTGAGTGGTGTGATTGCCAGGGGCTGGCCTCTGCAGGGGGGGGGGGGGGCTCCCTCAATGTTAGGGGAATCCTACTTATTAGAATCGTAAGTCATTTGGTGCATTTTCAGTTGGTTCAAATACTGCAACTCTCTATGAATGCCGACACTATGTGGCTGAAAAGGTGACAGCTAATTTTTTAATGCTTCTCTGACATTCAAAATTCTCTAAAAACCCACGTGTATGTATGTGTGTGTGTGCGTGATACAGGTACATGCTGCTGTATCAAGAGAGTATTCCGTGTGAACAGTTGGTGATGCAGCTGTGTGATGTGAAGCAATCATACACTCAGTCTGGAGGTAAAGTATAGGTGTGGTGTGTGGGCGGGTCCCCATGACATGTTCTACCACTGATATGCATGGATATGACATGTAGTGATTAAGGAACAGTCTCTTGTATGTCTGTCTATCTTGCAACAAGAGGTGTGTCATTCCAGTCGGTGAGAAGAGCTACGGTCATACTTCTTTTCCAGCCAGTACATGATAATAACTAAGTGCTAATTGTTCCTATAGTTACTGTTTATGACCACAAGTCATTGAAACTCTAGCTGTAAATTACACGACGTTGTCATAGAGTTTAAGTCAGAAAGTGTTTCCTTGTCATTTCTGTGCATTTCCTTGTTAGGAAAGAGACCATTTGGTGTATCCATTCTCTACATTGGCTGGGACCCTCACTTTGGCTTTCAGCTCTACCAGAGCGATCCATCTGGTAACTATGGAGGCTGGAAGGCCACCTGCATTGGCAATAATCACCAGGTGGGTGTGGCTAGTGGAAATCATCGGTATGGGTGTGGCCAGTGAGATTAGTGTGGCTGGTGGGGGTTAGGTGAGTGGGTGTGGCCAGTGGATGTTAGATGTATACAAATTTGTTTGTGTTTTGTAGGCGGCCATATCTATGCTCAAACAGGAGTACAAGGAGACGCCCACACTGGATGGAGCTCTGCAACTGGCCATCAGAGTCCTCAACAAAACTCTGGACAGCACCAAACTCAGTTCAGAGAAAGGTCAGCATTATCAGAGTGGGTGGATCTATGATTGCCTCCTCACACACACACACTGCTGACAGGGCTGCTGATAGTAGTGCAATTGTTGTTGTTGCAACTTGAGCCAGCACAATACAGGACTGCATACAGAAAAGTATCTTGAGGGGCAAAAACTAATTTCTTAGATTTTTAAGAGAGATATTAAAGTGGACTTTAAAAACATGCACAAGTACACGTGTGCTGATTCATGTCATGTTGTTACACAGTCAAAATGTTAGCACTGAAGGATATTTGGTGGGGAGATGAAGACCCCCCATTAGTTTGTCCCCCCCACAAGTGCAGTTCTGGAATGTCTGGTGGCTTTTATATGCAAATTAAAAAATATATATATATTATTATATTGTATATATAATATATATATAAATTTTAATTGTGGTCCGTACCACACAAAAAAAAAAATCTTCAGTGAAAACTATTCAGGTTTAAAATTCTACTCTCATACAGTACTCTCCAGTACAATTCACAAGCATTGTAGAGCACAATGATAAACTATTTCAGATATTTCGTTTAGTTTCGCTGCGTGTAACAAACAGTGCCTCCATTTGTGTTTGCTGCAGTTGAGATTGCAACTTTGACAAGAGTCCATGACAAGACTCAGATCAAGGTGCTGCCTGGGGCTGAAGTGGATTCCCTCATAACTGACTACTACAAAGAGGAAGAAAGACTGAAAGAAGAGAAACAAGAGAAGGAGAAAGAAAAGGCTGCTGCTTCAACGTCTTAACAATCAAATAGTCAAAAAATAATAAATTTTTTTTAATATCAAATATGTTCATTACAAAACTGTTAACCATTGCGTGAATTTGAATAAAAAATAGCTGACAGATTGGTAGGAGGGAAAGGGAGGAGTTAGCTAGTGGTTGAGACAACATCTGGGAGGGAGATGTTCAGAAGTGGAGTAGCTAGTTTCAAGGGGACAAACTCCAGCATCTGTTCTCTGATGACAATGTCCACCTTGTTGATGAGACTACTGTAACCTTCCACTCCATGTATGTTCAAACATTCCTCCAGCTTCCCTGTGACATGATTGTGGAGAGGAACACTTCGCAGAGGGTCATACTGGGCAATCTAACACATACACAACACTTGAGTTGACTTACACATTCCATGCAACATGTGTGAGTGGGTGGGGTACCTTTCTTTCTCTGATATCATGCTGTGTGTCTATGGTACTTCCATTGTCTTCTGCTTCAATGTCCTGCCCAGCCACAAGTGTACTGCAATATTATATAATACAACCAATCTCTTACAAATTAATTACACACTAATTACAGATTAATTACGCTCCTATTACTGATTATGCCCATCCCTTTGCTCAAACACATAATGCAGTACAATAGTATATAACTTGAAAGCCATTGTGTTGATGTTAATTGAATGTGACCGACCGCTAATATAGTGTCCTCTCTCAGAACACTCCTGACTGACGTACTCATATTGCTGGTTCTGTTCTGTGACATCCATGACATCATGCAATACGTCCACACACATGTTGACCAGAGAGTTGAAGCGACTAGTGACACACACATCAGCAACAGGAAGCAGGTTGGCCACTGCCAGACCAGTCAACTTGCGACACTGCAAGTTACCAATGGAGTCTAGATTCACCGACCACAGGTCTATCAATAAACCAAAGAACTCCGCAGCCTAAACACACACACACACACACACGTGCATAAACAAAGATGCACACATACAAGAGGTGTGTGTGTGTGTGTGTGTGTGTGACCTACCGTACGTTGAACTTGAGGAGATATCTTCTCCAGGAAAGAGAAGAAGTACAGTGGATGGTGTATCAACACGCGTGCCACTAAGGTGACGTATGCAGTCAGGACAGGTGGATAGTCCTAAAGGAGAGAGCATACAGACACAGGCAGCAACAGGAGAGGCAGCAACAGGAGAGGCAGCAACAGGAGGCAGCAACACAGCAACAGGAGGCAGCAACAGGAGAGGCAGCAACAGGAGAGGCAGCAACAGGAGGCAGCAACAGGAGAGGCAGCAACAGGAGAGGCAGCAACAGGAGAGGCAGCAACAGGAGGCAGCAACAGGAGAGACAGCAACAGGAGAGGCAACACCATGCAAATAAAAGACTGGTACATTACTCATACTACAGAACCTGCAGCTATTGCCTTACAGCCTACAGCAACATTAGAGCCTACAGCTCACTTAGTGAGGCTACGTGTGCAGTATTTACCTCCTCTAGTATCTTGGTGAGTACAGTAGCCAGACAAGGTTCTATCAGGAGAGGAGAGTAGAGCTGCACAACTCTGGCCAGCAGTTGGACAATGGCCACCACAGCTGTGGGCTTCACATCACACATGTAGTATTGGCAGGCACGACAGATCACCTTACCACATGGCTACAACATACACACACACATACATACACGCATACACAGTGTAACAATAATCAATCAACAAGACAGAATCCAAAGGCAAGAAGTGAAGGTTATGTGGTGCTCATTTTGCACTCTCATTTGTGAACCTTACACTGCAATGCCCAGTAGTAACACTGGCGAGCGAGCGAAGCAAGTGAGACACTTACACAGGTAACACAATCAAGTGAGACACTTACACAGGTAACACAATCAAGTGAGACGCTTACACAGGTAACACAATCAAGTGAGACGCTTACACAGGTAACACAATCAAGTGAGACACTTACACAGGTAACACAATCAAGTGAGACGCTTACACAGGTAACACAATCAAGTGAGACACTTACACAGGTAACACAATCAAGTGAGACACTTACACAGGTAACACAATCAAGTGAGACACTTACACAGGTAACACAATCAAGTGAGACACTTACACAGGTAACACAATCAAGTGAGACACTTACACAGGTAACACAATCAAGTGAGACTCTTACACAGGTAACACAATCAAGTGAGACACTTACACAGGTAACACAATCAAGTGAGACACTTACACAGGTAACACAATCAAGTGAGACACTTACACAGGTAACACAATCAAGTGAGACACTTACACAGGTAACACAATCAAGTGAGACACTTACACAGGTAACACAATCAAGTGAGACACTTACACGGGTAACACAATCAAGTGAGACACACAGGTAACACAATCAAGTGAGACACTTACACAGGTAACACAATCAAGTGAGACACTTACACGGGTAACACAATCAAGTGAGACACTTACACAGGTAACACAATCAAGTGAGACACTTACACAGGTAACACAATCAAGTGAGACACTTACACAGGTAACACAATCAAGTGAGACACTTACACAGGTAACACAATCAAGTGAGACACTTACACAGGTAACACAATCAAGTGAGACACTTAACACAATCAAGTGAGACACTTACACAACACATCAAGTGAGACACACAGGTAACACAATCAAGTGAGACACTTACACAGGTAACACAATCAAGTGAGACACTTACACAGGTAACACAATCAAGTGAGACACTTACACAGGTAACACAATCAAGTGAGACACTTACACGGGTAACACAATCAAGTGAGACACTTACACGGGTAACACAATCAAGTGAGACACTTACACGGGTAACACAATCAAGTGAGACACTTACACGGTAACACAATCAAGTGAGACACTTACACAGGTAACACAATCAAGTGAGACACTTACACGGTAACACAATCAAGTGAGACTCTTACACAGGTAACACAATCAAGTGAGACACTTACACAGGTAACACAATCAAGTGAGACACTTACACAGGTAACACAATCAAGTGAGACACTTACACAGGTAACACAATCAAGTGAGACACTTACACAGGTAACACAATCAAGATTCTGTGTTTATTCTTCTTTTTTTTTTGCATACTGTATTTATATGGTATGTGTGACCCCTTTTTCACCCATGGCACTAACTAGCGATTTGCTCTAATAGCACAAAATAGCGAAGCAAGCGATGCATGTTCCCTGTAATTGCAGCTATTCCATGCATGCTTGGTGTGGCTACAAAATACTGTCAGATTCTTTACTTTGCTACCTGTTTCTGTTTCGTTTTAGCTCTCCTCCTTGCCCTGTCTTTTTCATTTCTTATCGCTCTCCTTACTAATTTTTCTTCAGGAGTTTCTAACGCCCTCAAAGCTCTTGACCGAGCGTTTCTAACGTTTGGTCTACTGGGCATCGCTACTTCGTACGGCAGATAAACAAAACAAAATGTTGCTAAGAAGGTTACCCGGCCCGCGCAAGTGTGTAGGAGAAAGGGTACACACGTACTCCCACGCAAGAACAAAAACAATTTCTAGACCTAAATATATATATATATATCGCGAACTCATTAGAGAGTCAGCTCCGCTCACTTCGCTGAATTACTTAAGTTGGTAGAGTGTCTTGATAAAATAACTAGTGATGTGCTTCAGCACAAATGGCGAGTGAGCTGGCCTGATTGAAATCAAATTTGAATGCTAGCAGCTTATATTATTTCTTTGTTAGTTAAATGTTTTGGTTATATTTATTTGTGCTATTCTTTAGAACACATGAATACTTTCACACACACACACATACACACCTGTTCACAGGATAATACCAGCACAAGACACGCACTGTATTCTCTTCGTGGCTTGACTATTGGACAGTGGATTTTCAAGGGGTAAGCAATCAAATTTCCGAGGATGACATGAGGGTCGATAAATCAAAGGATTCTGCTAGCCGCCTTTCCAAAGTACACTTCGTCTATTCTACCAGAGCTCTAGTAGATAAAGCATCATATGGTATTCTCTTAAAGTCTTTTCTCCTAAATTTCTTGCGCCCATGTTAATGTTTACATTTAAAAGTAGCCTCCAGGGGTGGACACGCATTGACCTCTTTGAACTTTGCCACATATATATATATATATATATATATATATACCAAAATCTCAATTGAGACTCGTTAGTGAGAGTCTCACTTCACTCGCCCAACAAAGTAATGAACCCGTTGACCATCCAGTAATGAGTTGTGGGCCTTCAAATCAAGCTAGTCTTGGAGCAGACCTAAACGCCTGAACTTCCATTTACTTATAAAAGCATAGTGGACCCAACAGACTATTTTCTGTTCAGCGTCATTGAATGGGTAGGTAGAGTTAACATTTCAATTTCAATAACCATATAAATTATGCTAAGGGCTACAGCTCATAGTTAGAAGCTAGGCTAGTTCTCTCGTCATTTGTGCTGAGGCACACCACTAGTTTATATGTGTGTGTAAACGTACTTATACAATTTGCACTTTGACCCTCGCGTATTTGCGCTCCATATTCCACTAAGTAAAATCATTTGGTTGATCAATCTTTACTCGTATAATCAAAGTAAATTTAATAGTTTACCCCTTGTACATAGGTTGTCTCTGATATGATCTGAATGTCGTAGGACACAGTTAAGTCTCACAAACTTACCAAGTTTAGTGGCCTCGGTAGGTCATAGCTATATGCCCTACACAACAGTATTGTGTAGGGTTAAGCTCAAAACCAATTGTTTTTTTTTCCAAGTCAAAAAGTTGGAGCAAGTGGTTACTATGGTAATGAAATCTTTTACCATACGTAATTTCAAGTACTCATCCATTTTTTTTAAAAGTTGTTTATACTACATAAGCTATCACTACTAAGAAAAAAAATTGACTTTCATCAAATAAAAAATAATTTTTTAATGATTGTGCACAAAGGCTCGCTCGCCACCAATGCTGAAACCATCACTAGTAATCACTCATACTAGTACCTACTTCAAGTCATACCTCAAAACTCTCAGGCTGAGAGGCACAGAGCACAGCATAGCCATCCAAGATCTTGAAGCACAACAGCAGATTCTCTGAACCAATATCTGGACAAAGAGAGAATACAAGAGATCATAAGTCAGTCAGTAATAACTATCTACCACCACACCCCCTCCTCCCCCACCCCTTCATACCACCCTTGGTGTTGTAGAATTTAAATTATTATTTATTGGTGAGCAACTTACCAGAACAGTACAGTACACCCTCTCATATCTGAACCTATATGGGACTGGACCTGGTTCACCCTCTCATATCTGAACCTATATGGGACTGGACCTGGTTCACCCTCTCATATCTGAACCTATATGGGACTGGACCTAGTTCAGAAGTGAAAATTATTCTCAAAAAATAAATGAGCTTTGACTGGTTAGTTGATTGTAAAAGTGAAATAACAGGGCAGATAGCCAACTACTAGTGAAATGAATAATTTGCTTCACAGGCTTGCATATTTCTTAGTAACAGCTAGACCTCTAATTTGTTCTAATAGTAGAGTTGTATGGGAGTACTCTCTTGCAGTGGCTCATAGCTGTTAGTCTGCAGCAACACACACAAACATATAGACACAGGGAAGCCAATCTATTCATTGAACTTATCACACCTGTTCCAGAGCTAGCCCAGAGGAAACCTCAGATTAGCTGTAAATGAAAATTATTCTTATTAGCTAGCCAGTCTCCAGTCTTTGGTTCAAAAGAGCTAGATTGGTATGAAAAGAGAGAGATAAGGACTAGACCTGTGTTGCAAATACTACAATACTACAGTGTTCTGTGATTTAATCAAATATGCCACCCCACAGGCCTGATAAAGGAGAAGGTTACAGCAGGCTACTGTACCAATTCACTATGCACTTAGGTTAAAAAACAACAACAAACTATATAGGGAAATAAAATTCAGAGCTAACTTATTTTAGACTTGGTAATTTGTAGTTCATAGTGAGCCCCTTCTCCTCAGATGGCAATGAAATTATGAATGTAATTGGAAATACACCAGTTCAATTTGTAACATTAAATTCTTCTAGTTTGTGAGTAGAAAACTAAAGCAGAGCACATGCTATTAAAGGTAAGCCCACTTGAAATAGAGTGCTTTGAAACACCCATGACCACATGTTCCACATGCACAACATAAGAATGCTACAAGACTAACCAGCCTGACACCCTAGTACTGTAAAATGTACTAATAAAACTGCCTACTGCTTGTTATGAAGATGATGTCATTGGTTATATAATGTAAAGTAAACCTGCAAGGTGCTACTATAGCAGGCATGGCATGGCAGAGTGCCAGTGAGTCAGGCAACACAACAGTAAGGGAGGGAGGGGGTGCAGTCACACTACACTCGCAAAAATGATTATACATGTATATAGTTGTTTGTGAGTTGGGGAACTAGTTGATTGAAAGAATAGTGAGCTATTGTGGAGGGTTCTCTCTGCTTGGCTAATTTTTGGATTTGATGAAGGCAGTCTGGGGAGGGATACAAATAACCCAGACTGGATCACAGCTGTGGGCTGCATGCTGCAGAGATACTTTAGGCCAGGGGAGTTCACAGCACTGGCTGATCATGTTATTAACATCCAGCTATCACTGAGAGACCTCACTAAAGACAACCTGGAACCCAAAGGATTCTCAAGTGATACCCAGTCAGCAATCACAAACCCCACCCATACAGGCACTGGCAGGAGGCTCTACTTGCTTGTGGGCCTGAAGGAGACAGACTTAGGGGCTAGTTAGGGTAATGCTGGCACACCCAGAGGGTAGAGGTCAGAGGGAGGGACCACTTTCAGTCTGCAGAGATTGAGTTATTGACTAGACAGAGATAAGGTGATGGTGGTATTGGTGGAAGTGAAAAAGGTAGTGAGAAACCACAGTCAGCAGTACTATGGCCAGAGTTTCAGGATGTACAGAGACAGCCAGCAACTCAAGGGATGGGACAGCAAATCAAGGGATGGGACAGCAACTCAAGGGATGGGACAGCAAATCAAGGGATGGGACCAAGTGATGGGACAGTGATGGGACAGCAACTCAAGGGATGGGACAGCAAATCAAGGGATGGGACCAAGTGATGGGACAGCAAATCAAGGGATGGGACAGCAAATCAAGGGATGGGACCAAGTGATGGGACAGCAAATCAAGGGATGGGACAGCAAATCAAGGGATGGGACCAAGTGATGGGACAGCAAATCAAGGGATGGGACCAAGGGATGCGACAGCAAATCAAGGGAATGGGACCAAGTGATGGGACAGCAAATCAAGGGATGGGACCAAGGGATGGGACCAAGTGATGGGACAGCAAATCAAGGGATGGGACCAAGGGATGGGACAGCAATCAAGGGAATGGGACCAAGGGATGAGACCAAGTGATGGGACAGCAAATCAAGGGATGGGACCAAGGGATGGGACAGCAATCAAGGGAATGGGACCAAGTGATGGGACAGCAAATCAAGGGATGAGACCAAGTGATGGGACAGCAAATCAAGGGATGGGACCAAGTGATGGGACAGCAAATCAAGGGATGGGACCAAGGGATGGGACAGCAAATCAAGGGATGGGACCAAGGGATGGGACCAAGGGATGGGACCAAGGGATGGAACAGCAAATCAAGGGTGGGACCAAGGGATGGGACAGCAAATCAAGGGATGGGACCAAGGGATGGGACAGCAAATCAAGGGATGGGACAGCAACTCAAGGGATGGGACAGCAAATCAAGGGATGGGACAGCAAATCAAGGGATGGGACCAAGAGATGGGACAGCAAATCAAGGAATGTGCTGGTGAAAGATCTGGCATACCTGGACTCATGAATATTCCTCTCTAGAAGTTGGAGGAATACTCCACAAGGCCATATTGAATTTCTGGTGAGTACATTCACTGATGTGGGAACAGATGGAAACATTTATTACATATGGGACCAGCTATGAGAAAACCAACCACTCGTGAAAAAATTGAAAATTGAGATTTTACTCATCTGAACATTCCGTTGCTCGCAAGAGAAGATACGGCCCAAAATGCTTCGAGGTGTTTTTATATACCGTCCAATGATATATTGAGTTTTAACGCCGCAATTGAAAATTGGAGCCGTCCACATACTGTCCGTGTTACTACAGCTCAGCATTTTTGCCGGTAAATTATTGACACATGGATAAAGCCGAGTTTACACAGCGGTGTTCTAGGTAAGCAGAGGGTTTAGAATAAGAGTAAATGTAAGGGAGTAAAAGTTTGTTCAGTATGGCTATAAGCTCTACCTTACTTCCTATTCGAGTCAGAAGTATCAGTCTAGTACACATCGATAAGGTCGAGAATACCTTCAGTCCCAGCGTTCACAAGGTCTAGTACACATCGATAAGGTCGAGAATACCTTCAGTCCCAGCGTTCACAAGGTCTAGTACACATCGATAAGGTCGAGAATACCTTCAGTCCCAGCGTTCACAAGGTCTAGTACACATCGATAAGGTCGAGAATACCTTCAGTCCCAGCGTTCACAAGGTCTAGTACACATCGATAAGGTCGAGAATACCTTCAGTCCCAGCGTTCACAAGGTCTAGTACACATCGATAAGGTCGAGAATACCTTCAGTCCCAGCGTTCACAAGGTCTAGTACACATCGATAAGGTCGAGAATACCTTCAGTCCCAGCGTTCACAAGGTCTAGTACACATCGATAAGGTCGAGAATACCTTCAGTCCCAGCGTTCACAAGGTCTAGTACACATCGATAAGGTCGAGAATACCTTCAGTCCCAGCGTTCACAAGGTCTAGTACACATCGATAAGGTCGAGAATACCTTCAGTCCCAGCGTTCACAAGGTCTAGTACACATCGATAAGGTCGAGAATACCTTCAGTCCCAGCGTTCACAAGGTCTAGTACACATCGATAAGGTCGAGAATACCTTCAGTCCCAGCGTTCACAAGGTCTAGTACACATCGATAAGGTCGAGAATACCTTCAGTCCCAGCGTTCACACGGTCTAGTACACATCGATAAGGTCGAGAATACCTTCAGTCCCAGCATTCACAAGGTCTAGTACACATCGATAAGGTCGAGAATACCTTCAGTCCCAGCATTCACAAGGTCTAGTACACATCGATAAGGTCGAGAATACCTTCAGTCCCAGCGTTCACAAGGTCTAGTACACATTGATAAGGTCGAGAATATCTTCAGTCCCAGCGTTCACAAGGTCTAGTACACATCGATAAGGTCGAGAATACCTTCAGTCCCAGCGTTCACAAGGTCTAGTACACATCGATAAGGTCGAGAATACCTTCAGTCCCAGCATTCACAAGGTCTAGTACACATCGATAGTTCGAGATACCTTCAGTCCCAGCGTTCACAAGGTCGATACACATTGATAAGTCGAGAATACCTTCGCCCAGCATCACCAATGTCTAGTACACACATCGTAGGTCGAGAATACCTTCAGTCAGCGTTCACAAGGGTCTAGTCCGCATCGATAAGTCGAGAATACCTTCAGTCCCAGCATTCACAAGGTCTAGTACACATCGATAAGGTCGAGAATACCTTCAGTCCCAGCGTTCACAAGGTCTAGTACACATTGATAAGGTCGAGAATACCTTCAGTCCCAGCGTTCACAAGGTCTAGTACACATCGATAAGGTCGAGAATACCTTCAGTCCCAGCGTTCACAAGGTCTAGTACACATCGATAAGGTCGAGAATACCTTCAGTCCCAGCATTCACAAGGTCTAGTACACATCGATAAGGTCGAGAATACCTTCAGTCCCAGCATTCACAAGGTCTAGTACACATCGATAAGGTCGAGAATACCCTCAGTCCCAGCGTTCACAAGGTCGCTGCCCATTCCCCAAAAAGGTAAGAGCTCTTATCTTTCAGTCAATGCTAAGTTCTGCATGCTGGGCACGGGAGTATCTATAGTAACCAGCGGGAATTATTCCACAAGACTTTGTACGCAGACTCGCGGTAAATATGAGTCAGTTTTTAAGTTTTGTGCCTTAAAAGTCCATCCAATTGAACTAATATTTGGTAGATAGATCCCAGGCATTTGTTTAAGAAATTTTTTAAAACAATTTTTTTTTTAATTGAAAAAAATCGGACTTTTGACTTTCAGGACCCGCACGCAATTTTGAATTAATTTTACAAGTGGTCAGTTTTCTCATAGCAGGTCACAATTATTACACATACATACATAGTACACAGAGCAGTTGTATACGTAGGCACACAAGGGGAACAATTCAATATTGATTCTACTGACTCACTACCTGACATGATATAGTACATGTACTTAAATAATCATGATTTAATGTGCATGTAGCATTTAAAATGATGACACCTTACCCATTAGACCTGCCATGGGTACAGAGTCATCTAAGTTCACACCTACTCCCAGAATACCCCACATGTTGTCCAGTAGCTGTATCAGAGGAGAAGAGTAGCACGGGCAATGTAGCAGAGTTGTCAACCTGCAAGAAAAGTCGATGAATAGCTCCAATACCATGGCAACAGTTGCCATGCCACACATCAAACAACAAGAACTGAAGATATAAAACTTTCCAAGATCATGTGTGCATGCATGCATGTATGTGTGTGCAGGTTACGAGTGTGTGTATAAGTGTGTGTATGTGTGAGTGTGTGTATAAGTGTGTATGTGTGTGAGTGTGTGTATAAGTGTGTATAAGTGTGTATGTGTGTGAGTGTGTACAAGAAGAAGTCCTCTCATGGTGTAAAATTGTACATTACAACCTTATTTCTGACCAACCGACTGATCGACCGACTCCGTCATGACCTGTTCTCACTCACCACAAGTTCAAGCCATCCTCTGCTAGATACACATGCTCCTCCTGCAAACAGAGATTACAGGTAGTTGTGAACTTACTGCAATTCACTGCTGGTTCGTTTAATGTCGCTTTAATACAGAGTTTCACTGCTTATGTAATAATGATGTCACCTTCTCTACTAGCACGCGTGTCACACATCATCCAACTATAGTGTACAGCTAGTGTTTAGGAGATTATAACTCAGGCTACTTCCAAACTCAGTGCTATACCTCCTCCCCCCTACACACACACACACACACACACACCACACACACACGCACACACCACACACACACACACACACACACACACACTTCTCTTACATTCTTTGCATCTGTTGCTAGTTGTATCACTGGCAAAGTAAACTCGTAAAGCTCAGCCGAGGCTTCCTGGAGACTTCTGGTGATGTTGGTAAGGGTCGACACAATGACAGCTCGCAAGACAGTCGCATTCTTCTCTCCAGACTCCGCCCACAAGCCAGGAAGAGCCTGCAGAATGGAGCCGACGTGAGGTTGGATTGCTTCTCCGGTGCTTTCTACTAGCAATGATAAGACGTGAAGCACGGCCATCTTGTTGTCCACTTCTCTGACATCATGCAGCAGCTGGAATAGATAACTCATGCAATCTGCCAACACCTAAACAGAGAAAGAAAATATTATAAACAATAAACAAAACAACATGAATGAAACAACATGAAGTCTTACAGGAACAAAGTCCTCCACTTTAAACTCCAAGTCATCCACACTGATTCTGATGACCTCCTTAGCCACTAGTCTAACCTGAAACACAAACATGAGGAAGAGAACCACACTGGAACGCTGCAAATAACACGCACACACACAGTCCTCACAGCGATGTGCTCCTTCTGAGCCAGTAGAGGGACTACAACAGAATAGAGAGAAGGACGAAGAGATGGAGACATTTTGACAGTGACCCATTCCCCTAACAACCAAACAACTCTGTAGCGGATGACTTGGTAGCTGTGAAAAAATTAAATAAACCATACACATGATCATCACATGACACTCTACTCATCATCATGTCAGTCACATGATTGCCCAAAAACTGACACCCACTACTGCTACTACAATTATGCTTCCAGTACTCTAAATCCAGCTAAATTCTCACTTGTATCTATTCCATCTTAATGTTCATTATCCTGATTAGACCTCCATCCCCCAATCTTAAACCCTAATTAGATTCCTTTGTTATCCTTGTGTTATCCAGCACATGTCCTCACTCACTCTCACTCACTCACCCTGGCTCCTGGATGCTCAGCTCCTTCAACAAGTGAGTCTGGTACCACATGTCGAAGTCAAAGTCATCGTACAATTGAAATGCACACAAACCAACAGTAGTGTAGACTACAAACACAAACAAACAGTAGTGTAGATTACAAACACAAACAAACAGTAGTGTAGACTACAAACACAAACACAAACAAACAGCAGTGTAGACTACAAACACAAACAAACAAACAAACAGCAGTGTAGACTACAAACACAAACACAATGTTTAAATAACTTTTGTATATATGTGCATGTGTGTGTGTGTGTGTGTGTGTGTGTGTGTGTGTGTGTGTGTGTGTGTGTGTGTGTGTGTGAAATCAGAAAGATACCACTTGATGAACGGGTTCGCACAGTCCCCTCCTCCTCCTCCTCCTCCACCATTCTACTCACCTGCTTCTTTGATACGGAGAGAATTGGAGTCAGAGCCGGCATCCATAGACTGGACTTTGTTGAGGAGAGAGAGTAGACGTGGAACTACAGTGAGCTGGAAGTCGTGCACCAACGCCACCAGAGCTGTCTGGACACACGTCTACACATACACATACATATATATATACACACATACACACACACACACACACACACACACACACACACACACACACACACACACACTACAGACCATGCCACTTACCCGAACATTACACTCTGCGTTGTCACCTGGTTTCTCTATCACTGTAAAAAAGACCAACATGTGGAAGAAATGTTAAGAGTTCAGTTGTCATGGAGACAATGCTCACCAAATTCCTCCGGTTCCTCCACCCACATCCGCAGATCTTCATCTGTCAGCAACAGGTAATGGCCGACTAGCTGCTCCAGGATGTTGTTACAAGTCTCTGCAGTGAAGAAGTTCAACTTGGCTTGATGAGCCTCTATGATACCAGGTGGAGTCACAGCTGCAGCATGGAAACAGAGTGGGTTGGTTTAGGAGGGTGCAGTGAACAGGGTGGGTGTGGTTTAGGGTGGGTGCAATGAACAGGGTGGGTGTGGTTTAGGAGGGGTGCAGTGAACAGGGTGGGTGTGGTTTAGGATGGGTGCAGTGAACAGGGTGTCCCACACTATCTTCACCAGCATGTACCTTCAACTCCACCCACCTCAATTCAACTCCACCCACATTGCTTCAACTCCACCCACCCCATTTAACTCCACCCACCTCACTTTCAACTCCACCCACTTACATTCCGTCATCAGCTCTAGGTTCGGAGGATTGTAATCTTCGCACCTCAAGATCTTTCTGAACAAATTCAGACAAGAAATAAGGAGAGTCTCGAACAAGTACTCTGAACTGTCGGAGGAGAAGACGAGTCTGTGGACGACACTCAGACAGCGATGGACGTACGGCCCAAACCCAATAGCCTGCCGCTCCTGTAAATCTGACACCTAACACATGCACACACAGAGAAAAAATAAGATATGTATGGTAAGGGTCATCATACAGTCTTACAATCTTCATGCTGAGGTTGATATTCTTCTCTAAAATATCCTTCACTGGCTGATGCTCAGCTGCCATCTGTCCTCCTGTGAAACAGTCCATGCCACACCCCCAGTAAAGCCACACACCCAGTAAAGCCACAAGAATGGCAAACACCACAGCACACTTACTCAAGAGAGCTAACTGTGGGACTTGTTCCAAGAGAGAATCCACAAATTGCTGCAAAACAGTTCATACTACATACATAAAGCTGTCACTGTGGCCAAGTGTTGAGCTTGAATAGGATCTGAGCAACCACGGAAACCATCAGAGGTTAATCCATATAGCATTAAACATTTAAAAGGAAAATATTTATCCATCAAAATTTGTAGCCCAGCCTAGGAGAGATAAGTACTAGTAGCCCAGATAAGTACTAGTAGCCCAGCCTAGGAGAGATAAGTACTAGTAGCCCAGCCTAGGAGAGATAAGTACTAGTAGCCCAGCCTAGGAGAGATAAGTACTAGTAGCCCAGCCTAGGAGAGATAAGTACTAGTAGCCGGAGCCTAGGAGAGATAAGTACTAGTAGCCCAGCCTAGGAGAGATAAGTACTAGTAGCCCAGCCTAGGAGAGATAAGTACTAGTAGCCTAGGAGAGATAAGTACTAGTAGCCCAGCCTAGGAGAGATAAGTACTAGTAGCCCAGCCTAGGAGAGATAAGTACTAGTAGCCCAGCCTAGGAGAGATAAGTACTAGTAGCCCAGCCTAGGAGAGATAAGTACTAGTAGCCTAGGAGAGATAAGTACTAGTAGCCCAGCCTAGGAGAGATAAGTACTAGTAGCCCAGCCTAGGAGAGATAAGTACTAGTAGCCCAGCCTAGGAGAGATAAGTACTAGTAGCCCAGCCTAGGAGAGATAAGTACTAGTAGCCGAGCCTAGGAGAGATAAGTATTAGTAGACGAGCCTAGGAGAGATAAGTACTAGTAGCCGAGCCTAGGAGAGATAAGTACTAGTAGCCCAGCCTAAGAGAGATAAGTACTAGTAGCCGAGCCTAGGAGAGATAAGTACTAGTAGCCGAGCCTAGGAGAGATAAGTACTAGTAGCCCAGCCTAGGAGAGATAAGTACTAGTAGCCCAGCCTAGGAGAGATAAGTACTAGTAGCCCAGCCTAGGAGAGATAAGTACTAGTAGCCGAGCCTAGGAGAGATAAGTACTAGTAGCCCAGCCTAGGAGAGATAAGTACTAGTAGCTGAGCCTAGGAGAGATAAGTACTAGTAGCCCAGCCTAGGAGAGATAGTTCATGAATGTCAGAACTCTATTACTAAAAGAGAAGCTGAAGGAGAGTGAAGAAAATGAGAAGACATTGAAGCAAGGAAGAGAGGAGAAAGATGGGCATACAGATAAAACACAACCTACCAGAGCCTCAATAATCCCATGAAACTTTATTATTCCGTAAACAACCATCTGGCGAAGAACTGCACACGCACACACACATGCACATATACACACGCACACACACAAACATGCGCACATGCACACACATACACACACAAAGTGTCACAGATTACTGAGATCCTCTACTGCTCGTTACTTACTCTTCAAGCACACGTGTGTGAGTTTCAGAGTGCCTATGGCCGCCTGTCCCTCCCCTCTATTGATCTGAGCCAGTCCCTCCTCCAAGTGAGTCCTCCATAACTTGAGCATGTACACAAACAGGCTGGTGGTGACCTCCTGAAAGACCTTCTGGTGCACAGGCAGTCTGCGGCCAGCCAGCTCCTTCAACACCTTCTTCATGGTGTGCAGGTAACACTTCCTAGTCTCTTCACACGAACTCCTCACTCCCTAACAAATAAATACCAGTGCTGGATCACTAGGAAAAAACACCAGTGCTGGATCACTAGGAAACAACACCAGTGCTGGATCACTAGGAAACAACACCAGTGCTGGATCACTAGGAAACAACACCAGTGCTGGATCACTAGGAAACAACACCAGTGCTGGATCACTAGGAAACAACACCAGTGCTGGATCACTAGGAAACAACACCAGTGGATCACTAGGAAACAACACCAAATTAATTCATAGAAAAATGCATCAAAGTGGATGAAAACATCAGTTAAAATCAGTTCTAATTGCAGACTTGATGCTACACATGGTCAAGTAATATTGCACCTCTGTCAACTAATGTTGAAATATTAGACTTGAAATAGTGGAATGGATGTTTTGGTTTGGAATGTTGTGCTCACAGTGTGATCAACCCACCTCAGACAGCAGTGGGAGGAGCTCTGGCCACTTGTTGGGGCAATCCATGCGAGCTATACGAGCTATGAGCACGCCCAGTTGGGTAAAGACATGAGGCACGGCTTCCTCTATGTTCTGGAGTAACATCGTTCGAATCTGAGCTTTCTCGTTAGCAGCTATCTCACTGTAATTATAGGGGCGGTGAAATAATCATGTTACACATATTATGTGACACATGCATAACACACACATGCATATATATATGCCATGTACACAATGTGATCATGCACACGTGTAAGTAAATGTGACACATGCACACACACACACACACACACACACACATGTACCAACTCTCGTGTACTACCACCGTAGCTGAGGACCAGGAGAGGGAGATTGTAAGAGTTAAAGTTCATACACATAGCAAATGTGACTGACACTATGATACATAGTTAGCCATTTTAAGATCCTTGTGTAGTAACATCTCGCTGCCTAGCAACATACATACTAATTAACCAGATGATTCGTGGAACTGCCAAAATGAACACGCAAAAGCTAACAAGTGTAATCTAATGAAATTGTAACCTGGTCCGTCGAACAGTCCCATCAGGCTAGTCACTTCATGGTGAATATATTCATACCCACCTCCTAGGAAGTGAATATGGTTTTTATGCTTTTCCTATAGCCTCGAGCCACAGTTCAAGTTGCGCTACTCTGTTCAACATTGGTATGGGGTTTACATCATACTCAGTCCTTTTTGCATGTTGTTTTGTTATTTGTTGCTACATATTGTGTTTTAAGTAAAGTGTGATGTTCTATAGCTAGTATTTGAAGCACTGTTACTAGTACTTGAGAACTCCGATATACTATGAATGCTATAGGTATGTATGTATGTATGTATGTATGTATGTATGTATGTATGTATGTATGTATGTATGTATGTATAGGTTACACCACAACATGGAGGTTGGTATGGGATTTACACAACCGAGGGCCAAAGGCCCAAGGATAGTGTGAATCCCGTACCAACCAAACTTGGAGTGGTGCAAACTTGTACCATGGCTCTAGCTATAGGAAACACACAGAAACTAATTCTGATTGGACGGTTTATTTATTCCCCTCCTAGGAGGTGGGTATGAAATATATTCACCGCGAATTGAGCGATCTGATTGGACAGTCTGAACATACCATGGTACAAATATATTTATATATGGATATGTGTATCGGGGATTCTTAGCTGGGGGGAATTTGTAAAGTCACAAAAACAGTTTAGCCACATGAAAATGGTGACGTCACGACTATGAAACAGATTATTAGATGAAAACTAGACGCACTATTATGAATTGTTTTTGAAGGACCAGAAATAGACAGTCATGATTTTGAAGAAGTGCTGGATATTTTAAAAGAAATTAGCAGTAAAGCAATTAAGCTATAGTTTATCATACTTGTACTGATCATTATTTTTTTTCATAAAAAAATTCAGTCAGGGTAAAAAAATTGGGGGGGGGGGGGGGGGGGGGGAATCTCAGGGCTCCCATGGTCTGTATGAAACCCTGTGTATATTCTGCTCTTTTTATAAATTTGCTCTTTTTATGAATTTGCACAATCGAGCTGCGCATTCTATAATTTCATAGATTGTCGCACAATCTATAGATTGTGCAACTCCTCTATAGATTGTGTTGCACAATCTATAGATTGTGCAACTCATCTATAGATTGTGTTGCACAATCTATAGATTAGCATCCATACATCAATAAATCTATACTTCAATTTTAGCACCACGAGTATGAGACATGCCTTAAAATCAGGTCCATAGTATATGTTAATAGTTTCTAGCTATTTGTATCTAATAAATTTTCATAAAATCACTATTTGCCATTCGTTAGTAGTGAGGAACTCAGTGAAATTGTGAATTTTAATTTCATTGACCAATATTCCAGAAATACAATATTATGTGTATCATCTTGCATAGGGTTTTATGGGGTGTAATATCACTTTCTGGCATTAGCTTTTCAATAGAAGTTTAATTTTATGTGGTATTGCTAATTTTGTGTATTTAAATATTGTGCTACTGAAGCTGAAGAGCTTTAAAGAAGCAATCGATTTATTGGAAAATGTAACTTCATATTTGGAGCCATAAAAGAAGCCATAGAGTTAAGGACAACCATAGACATCAGTATTGTGAACTTAAAATTTTCATTGTTAAAACATACTAATTGATGTGATTAAAAAAACAACAACTAATTTTATGTTCAATTACTGGATGGTCTCTTGTTATTTATTTCACTCAATTCATTTACTCTAATTGTTGATTTAAAACTTTTACACAAATATAAACACCCAAAAAAGTGATGGTTTCCGAGAAGGGACAGATTCTCAACTATGGACTAAACTCGTGTTTCCATTTTGTCCTTTATTCGGAAGTTCGACTGTACATCCTGAAGGGTGATTTGCATGCAGCATGGACAACTAACATCCTGGAAGCTCTAAACCTATGTCTAGATGTTGTTGTCTGGTTCATCTGCATGTGTAAGCTTCCTTGATCTTTAACTCACGATTCTTACTGGCTATGTCTACAACTGTTACCTCTTCTCATTTAGCTAATGGGGTGACATTGCTGCCAAAAATTTCAGCAATGGCTGAAACCTTCTCATCACCTCTCTTGCAAGCATCCTGATGTTCTTTCACTCTCTGCTCTCAAGCCTTCTAGTTGTTTCACCTATACTAGTGGTGTGCTTGAGCACAAATGGCGAGCGAGCCTTAAACTACACTATTGTTATTCAAACTACTAAAATAAAGTCGAGTATTTAAATTACGCATATACGGTAAAGGGGTCCAATGCCATAGTAACCACTCCCCTCAACTGTTTGAATTGAAAAAGAAGCAACAAAATCAAGTCACGTTATTTAAAAATTTCTTTGTGATATTCTTAATAGTAGTTGTAACGCACAATACTTTCACACAACTGAACATACCTATGCAAGACTTACCTCCGTGGTTCGTCTAGTGGACAATGAATTTTAAAATAAATGCTGTTGAGTAGGGCTTATAATTGTGACAAATAGCGTATTAACTTACCACCGCCACTAACTCGAATAGAAATGGAGCTCCAGTAAGTTTTTGCATCCGCAAAACAATTCAAAGCGGTAAACAATTCAATTTCTAAGGTGATACGGGTAATGGTCGCTACACCAGAGGATTCTGTTTAGTGAAGTTTGGGACGGGGTCGAACGCGGAGCGAACACAAAAATACAGAGGGTCAAAGTACAAAATGACATACATACGTCCAAACATATATCTAAATAAATAAATAAACAAACATCCCCGATTTTCGATTGTGTTACCCCTGTAAGTGTCTCGCTCGCTCGCCAATTACCACAACTGCAGGGTATACTGTACACTATGGATGACTCGGTATAGTATCTTTGACTTTAGTAAGATGTGATCTTAGTGTCTTACCTGACTTAAATGTTGTTTTGATGTCAAAGTCTCTACACACTCTCAAAAGGTGCAAACCCTCAGCACTACTATACACTAGCTATAGCTATTACTAAATCATTCCTCAGGCAAAAACAATAATTTATTTGGCGTATCAATATAACGCTATGTAGCTCTCACCCAATGAAAACAGTACATGTAAATGATGCCTTCACAAGAGAAGCTCAACATACAGTACAAGGGACACTCAATTCACTGATAATTTCAACAGGGATCTGCATTGTAATAATAAAGCACTTGTACTGGATTGTTTGGAGTGATTTTTGTGATTATTTAATATGCCTTTTTGAAAGGATATTCAAATGGGTAAAATGCAGCTGTTGGAATTCAAAATCTATTATTGTCTTTTCATTAATTAAGTGAATGAGCGGGTCTAGTTAATTGGGTGTGGTTATAATGGCCGCACCTACTTCCTACTTCTCTAGCCTAGTATAATACTTAAAAGCACAAAATTAGCAATACCACCTAAAAGTTAACTTCTATTGAAAAGCTAATGCCAGAAAGTGATTCTACACCCCATGAAACCTATGGAAGATACATTACACATATGTATTTCTGGAATATTGGTCAACAAAATTAAAAATTCACAATTTCACCAAGTTCCTCACTACTAACAAATGGCAAATAGTGATTTTATGAAAATTTATTAGGTACAAATAGCTAGAAACTATTAAGATATACTATGAACCTGAGGTTACAATGCACGTCTTATACTCGCATATGCTGTGATGAAATTTTAAGGGTGCCAAAATTGAAGTATAGATTTATTGATATATGGATGCTAATCTATAGATTGTGCAACACAATCTATAGATGAGTTGCACAATCTATAGATTGGGCGACAATCTATGAAATTATAGAATATGCAGCACAATCTATAGATTGTGCAAATTCATAAAAAGAGCAGAACATATATATAAATAAAGGTAAGACTGCTAGGCAGATTAAAGAGTGTCTTGTCAGCTTACAGCAGACAAGGATACGCTCAATCTAGAGCCGGTATAGAGGACAAGGGTGGGTCTTTGGTAACAATGATCCGGTTCAACTACAGGAGTATTGGGTGTCATCTGTCTCCTGAGGCCAGCACAGATACAATCCAATTATTGCAGACGTCTGAACCAATAGTAATGGAACTATCTACCAGTGTAGCCACTGCTTAAAGCTTATCATGTTAGATGAGCTAACTGCTTGGACAGGAAATGGTTTGGGGGCAAATGCAACTTTTTCAGGTTCTCTACAAGAATGAGTGAACTAATCAGATTGCACCAATCACAGAACCAATTTCAAACCATTTAAATGACTAATCACTCCATTGATCTACGTTTAGTATGCTGGGGGGGGGGGGGGGGGGGGGAAGGGAGGGGTTACATGACAGGAGTTGACTGAAAGTGGTAAAATACCTACATATCTGGGTGTGCACAACAGGAGACAATTCGCATGTGACAAAGATATTGCTTTCTCTTCCCACTGAAAGCATAAAAACATATTTCGTGATAGAACCAATCCCTCCACTATCATAGCAAGTTTGGGATAAAAATTAAAATGTAGCTATTAAAAAAAAAAGATTTCTGCAAAGTTATAGCTCTACGACTTCCTACTGGTAGATGAGAGGTATATTAGAGGTCTAGTCCCTTGAAAAAAATGTCACCCATCATAACATAATTATAAGGTTCATGCATTTTATCATTCAAAATCTTAGTGATTTGGTAAAGGGTTTAGGTACTACAAGACTACTCAAGCCTTACAACCATCACTTACTTGGGTGCTCCTGGTCTCCAGAACTGTTCTACTCCATTCTTAATGCAAGTCAGTGCCATCCACCTCACCACAGCATCAACAGTCTTGTCTCTAAAAACAGCCTAGTCACACAAATCAAAATACAGACGGTACGAATCATCATCGCACCAACTGCAGTTGTAAGAGCTTCACGAATGCTCACTGCTAATCCGGAGTAATAGCCGCCCTCTGTCTTCCAGGATTCTAATCTTTTCTCCCCCAGCTTCAGTTCGTCTGGATTCTGGCTGCAGGCTAGTTGGAGTGCTTGGACTAGCTCCAGTTGGCTTGAAGCAGCCATGGAGACACAAATTCCACCGAGAGAAATATCGTCAAGAGATAATCAGAAATGCTGAAGTCAGCTGTAATGTTTTACTTCCTGCTGTGCGTGGATGGTTGTTGTTATCTGTTTACCCCGCCCACCACATGGATTTTGTTTTATCCCGCGCAGAAGCTAAGTTTGCTCACAGTGGGGAATGTAGTGGAGAAATTTATTCATTATAATCCTTATATCGTCTATTAATGTAACTGTCAAGTTGGATGGTACTGAAAGAGATATGAAGAGGAAAGCTGAAAGTGAAGAAGAAATACTGGGAAGAGTTAGGAAAAGTGAGAGTATATTTAACTCTTTGAGTTGCCATTTCTGGTAGCTAGTATGAGTTGGAGTCATTAATTATACATAAGAGAAGTCTTATCTACTAGAAGACATTCTTAAGCCACACAGTTGAAAAACACGTTTACTTCTAAAATGGCATAATCATATTTATGCAGTAAGCCCTCACTGAATGTAGCACATAATCATTTAGCACATAATCATTTCTAGTACATAAAACCACTGCACTGATTACGAGTGGTTAATAGTCATGTAATATAAAACACTGTCGCATTACAAATTATGCAGTATTTGCTTGCTGTGATTTGTGTCCATACGCATGATGGTAAAGATGAAAGAAATTAATTTGATCACAGCAACCAAATCCAGTGGAGAGTGCTGCCCAGTGTGTCAAGTAACCCTTTGGCCAGAGACTATCAAGAAGCACTACCAGCAGGAACTAGAGAAGCTCAGTGTTTCTGCTGGCTCTGCTACTCTCAACAAAAGAAAGTCTTCACATTCTGTTAGTTCCAGAGAACGGAAGACAGAAGAGAGGACCAAGAAGCTTGTTGCCAGCTCTGAACTGGTAAGAGTTATTCTCTAGATCAGTTTTGAGTGTTAGGTCAAAATTATAATATAGTTAATCCTCTGTAGAGAGTGCTCTTTTTATATGTGCCAGAATTTTGTTTATTCGAGATAAGTTGAGTCTGGTTTAGACTTAGTAGAGTCACTTTGCATGCAGGGGATTATGGCCTTATAAATTCACATCACAATCAAATTCAGCTAGTTCCTCTTGGTTGCAAATTTCAGACTACTAATTCCCACTTGTTGAAAGCATTGCTATGCTGTGGTTCTTTGTATTGATAATGGTAGAAATATTGACATCATGTTTGCACTTGTTTGTTGTAATTAGTTGTTAGAATCTGTAAAAAGACGGCACATTATCTTCCGGCATCGCTCCTCTCCTCCCCCCCATCTCTCCGCTACATCAGCTCCTGGTCCAAGCAGTCCTCCTCGCACATGCCCAGTGTGTGCTATGCCTCTTTCTAGTGACCAGGCTGCTGCAAGTACTCATGTGAATAAGTGTCTGGGTGAAGAGGGAGATGCAAGTGGTGGAGAGGAGGAGGAGTATGAGGAATACACTTGGTGTGGAGTCACTCATGTCAGGGCTACTTCCATGATGTCTGTGCAAGCCAGAGCCAGTAAGACACACCCTGCTACCTAGTCTTACTTTATCTCATGAAATAAGGTCTTGCAGTGACGTTCCTTTACCAGAAAATATTAGTTTCATTTTGCAATTTTTAGTCTTCATAGATAGTGATGGACCCGTACTAGATAGATAGTGATGGACCCGTACTAGATAGATAGTGATGGACCCGTACTAGATAGATAGTGATGGACCCCGTATTAGACAGATAGTGATGGACCAGTACTAGGTAGGTTGTGATGGACCAGTACTAGGTAGGTAGTGATGGACCAGTACTAGGTAGGTAGTGATGGACCAGTACTAGATAGATAGTGATGGACCAGTACTAGACAGATAGTGATGGACCAGTACTAGATAGATAGTGATGGACCCGTACTAGGTAGGTAGTGATGGATGATGGACCAGTACTAGGTAGGTAGTGATGGACCAGTACTAGGTAGGTAGTGATGGACCAGTACTAGGTAGGTAGTGATGGACCAGTACTAGGTAGGTAGTGATGGACCAGTACTAGGTAGGTAGTGATGGACCAGTACTAGGTAGATAGTGATGGACCAGTACTAGGTAGATAGTGATGGACCAGTACTAGGTAGATAGTGATGGACCAGTACTAGGTAGATAGTGATGGACCAGTACTAGGTAGGTAGTGATGGACCAGTACTAGGCAGGTAGTGATGGACCAGTACTAGGTAGATAGTGATGGACCAGTACTAGGTAGGTAGTGATGGACCAGTACTAGGTAGATAGTGATAGACCAGTACTGATATTAGGTAGATATTGATGAACTGGCACTTGATTCATTAGAGTTTTGATGTACTACTAGAATTAGTCTTGATGTGTTACCATTTTGTTGCCTGCCACGTAGCTAGGAGTTGGGTTGTGGAATAATAGATCACTACTTCCCTTTCAACAGACATCCTGGGTGCGACCGTGTTGTCTAAAGATGATACTGGCTCAGAAGATTTTGTAGATATTGAAAAAGACGAGACTGCAGACTGTGGTCCATCCCAGTAAGTTCATACCTGCTACTCCTTAACGACATAATTCTTAGTATTGACTGACTGGCTAGGTACGGTGAGAGTGGCTCCTGTTTAGTGGCTGAGGAGGGGAAAGATGATGCAGTGAGCAACAAATCAGACAGACAGTCGTTGAAGTGCTTGATCTGTATGGTAAGAGAACTTTTAGAAAGACTTGTGGCAACTCATGAGTGTGTGTGTGCAGGATGAATACTCGAGTCCACTGGTGTCCATCCAGTGTTGGCATGTGTATTGTGAACAGTGTTGGCTGCAGGCTCTCAAGACTAAGAAAGTATGCCCCAAATGCAAACAAATCACATCTTATTCACACTTGCGCAAAGTATTTTTGTGACCCAACTCTTTTTTAAATCATTCTGACCCCATCCGCATCAATAAATTATCACCTGTCACAACTTTAATTATAATATTTTCATGTTTCTGGTATTGTAATATAAATATTAGAGACAACTCTGATAAAGCTGACTATGACTACCCACACAGCTGCTGTGGCTGACATGACACATTGGAGAGAAGAACAGTCTGAGCAGCTCTATATACATGTGTAGCTGAGGCTGTGGCTAACCTGCTGCATGTCAGTCAGCACATGTAGGCGTGTCTTGAGCGTGCGTAACATGACATTGATTTGAAGAAGAGAGAACACTTAATGATGGTATGTCTGACACAAAACAACAAACAAACAAAATAAGCTTGATTAGCCTTCTGTCTTGGGAGGCGTGAACCAACCTACAAAGATATACATATCGATAACGACTAGAGACAGTAAAGTCACAAGCTGGGAGGAGGGGAGGGAGGTTGAGTGTGAGCTATGTCCTTAACATACCTCCCATGAGATGTTGCCAACTAAGCAGCTTTCATCTCTTACAGAGTTAATTTGGCAATGGACACACCCACATAAGTGAGCGGGGGACCTCAGGAACACTTAATACTAACAAAGCTGGGTATTAGTGATACTACTAATGTGTGCACTGGCAATAAGTAGGGCATAAATACATGTATAAATATAAGATTGTGTTACATAGTGTAGATATTTGATGAGTCAGTGTTACATGGTGTAGATATTTGATGAGTCAGTGTTACATGACATAGATATTTGATGAGTCGGTGTTACATGGTGTAGATATTTGATGAGTCGGTGTTACATGGTGTAGATATTTGATGAGTCGGTGTTACATGGTGTAGATATTTGATGAGTCGGTGTTACATGGTGTAGATATTTGATGAGTCGGTGTTACATGGTGTAGATATTTGATGAGTCAGTGTTACATGACGTAGATATTTGATGAGTTGGTGTTACATGGTGTAGATATTTGATGAGTCAGTGTTACATGACGTAGATATTTGATGAGTCGGTGTTACATGGTGTAGATATTTGATGAGTCGGTGTTACATGGTGTAGATATTTGATGAGTCGGTGTTACATGGTGTAGATATTTGATGAGTCGGTGTTACATGGTGTAGATATTTGATGAGTCGGTGTTACATGGTGTAGATATTTGATGAGTCAGTGTTACATGACGTAGATATTTGATGAGTCGGTGTTACATGGTGTAGATATTTGATGAGTCGGTGTTACATGGTGTAGATATTTGATGAGTCAGTGTTACATGGTGTAGATATTTGATGAGTCGGTGTTACATGTATTAGAACTGGTGTGTAAGTTCATGTTGTTAGGAGTATGTGATGTTATATAAGTGGGAATTACACTGTCAAGTAATCCATCTGTACTTATTACTCGAGCTGCTAGCAAGCTGTGAAATTTGAGTCACAAGTTACACCACTAGCATTTAAGGGATGTGAGGGTGACGCCCCTCATCATTGGGTGTATCAGTCATGTGTCTACCAACACAAATTTAACTAATATTCAATGAGGTTATCCCGGCCAACCCTCACTGTGATTAGCTAGTTCTTACCACTCTTTTCATGAATCTTGACAAGAGATTTGTATGCATGTTGCGCCTTTGCCAAAGTATAGCTCTCTCCCTGCCACACACACACACATACACACTGTAATATAGTTGTTTTGGTGAAATTTTTAACGGAAAAAACATGTTAGTTATCTAAAAAAGGTATATAATATATTAATAACAAAAAACTGAAAAACGAAAGTCAATCATTTACTGTAGAGATAGCAAGAAAAGATTACTTAATCTCGTTCACCAAAAGTTAAGTATAATATCATATTGAAGCTAAAGAGATAACAAAAAAAATCTTAACATAAATCTTAATCATCTATTACAATTACCAAAACTATACCAAAATGGTCCTTGTATATTGCAATAACCAAAACTAAAACTGAGATGTGAAATTCTGAATACCAAAACTAAAATTCAAGTCAGGTCTTTCAAAAAAAAATTAAAAAAATAAACCAAAACTTATAATGTATTTTTGGTAGAAAAACTTATAAATATCTCCTTCCCTCTCACTACCTTAATATGAGAGAAGACAATCCTTCCCTTTCCCTTGACCAGTGTAGCCTGGATCTGCATGATAACTGCTTCAATAGTATAGGCACTGCTCCATCCCTGGGACACAATATAACAAACACATGTACATTTAACACCACATAAAACATGTACATTTAACACCACATAACACATGTACATTTAACACCGCATAACACATGTACATTTAACACCGCATAACACATGTACATTTAACACCACATAACAAATGTTATTACCCACTACATGTAACACCACATAGCACAAGTTAGTACCCCACCTACATGTACATGCAATGCAATGAACAGTCACAATGATTTGTATTCGTTGACTGGATTATTACACAGCTAAACCTTAAATTTAACTTGTATACAGGTTTTAAAAACCATGTACCCGTTGACCTCACATTGTTCAGATGACTGTAATTAATTTAATGTGGAAAGAATAACAGGATGTGTCACGCACACGCTCAAGGCATGTAACACACACACATAAAGGAGGTCAAATTAAAATTTGTTAAATTTCAGAGGGTTTCTCACTTCCATGATGTTGATGGAAATTTTGTAGCAATGCCACCATGAAGGTTATAATAATTTTCAGGGAAAAGGCCTAAAAAATAGAATGCCTAAAAATCAATATTTTAAGCAAGAGAAGGTTTCTAGACTTTGCACCCCAGAAAAGCACGAGAGACTCCCAGCATGACTCTGGCCTGGAAAAATATATACTACACACACTGGGCAATTATAAGGTGTAAATTAGCTTACATAATTGTGGTTTAATATTGTGTCTTGCACCACATAATTGTAAAAGAATTGCTATATATGCATAAATAAATGCTTAGTCTATACTACATCTACACTCCTAGCTTATGGCTCACCACCACACCACACTCAGCTGTGGATCTACACTCCTAGCTTATGGCTCACCACCACACCACACTCAGCTGTGGATCTACACTCCTAGCTTATGGCTCACCACCACACCACACTCAGCTGTGGCATCTACACTCCTAGCTTATGGCTCACCACCACACCACACTCAGCTGTGGCATCTACACTCCTAGCTTATGGCTCACCACCACACCACACTCAGCTGTGGCATCTACACTCCTAGCTTATGGCTCACCACCACACCACACTCAGCTGTGGCATCTACACTCCTAGCTTATGGCTCACCACCACACCACACTCAGCTGTGGCATCTACACTCCTAGCTTATGGCTCACCACCACACCACACTCAGCTGTGGCATCTACACTCCTAGCTTATGGCTCACCACCACACCACACTCAGCTGTGGCATCTACACTCCTAGCTTATGGCTCACCACCACACCACACTCAGCTGTGGCATCTACACTCCTAGCTTATGGCTCACCACCACACCACACTCAGCTGTGGCATCTACACTCCTAGCTTATGGCTCACCACCACACCACACTCAGCTGTGGCATCTACACTCCTAGCTTATGGCTCACCACCACACCACACTCAGCTGTGGCATCTACACTCCTAGCTTATGGCTCACCACCACACCACACTCAGCTGTGGCATCTACACTCCTAGCTTATGGCTCACCACCACACCACACTCAGCTGTGGAAATGTCAGCACGTTGTATGTACATCAACTGACTTAGTTATGAAGTATCACTACTTCTATGAAGTAAAAACAACAACTTAGTACAGGGTGTTAAAAAGTCTGCACACTTGCATTGTGATGTGGGAGAAGAAACAACAACAACAACAACAACAACAATAATCCACACCTGTGGTGTGAGCAGCTCCATACATATCGCTCCTCCTGCTGTGACATAGCCACCATTGATGACTGGCTTCACCACTCTCACAAAAGGAGGCGTGTAAGGGAACTTGTCATCAAAGACAATGTGAAGTAGAATGTGGTCCATGTCCATAGACACTTTCAACTTCTTCATGTCTTGCATCAGAGGACTGTCTGGGTCAACCCTGGGAAGAGGAAGAATAGAGACAATACACATGAGACAAGGAAGGAAGCAGGAAGCAAAGTATGAAGGGAGACAGTCAGTAAACAGAACTGAAGTGAGCTAGAAATAAGAATGGCTCTAGCAGGATATGGAAGACTCTAGTGGGTACAGGAGGACTCTAGTGGGTACATGGAAGGCTTCTAGTGGGTACAGGAGGACTCTAGTGGGTACAGGAGGACTCTAGTGGGTACATGGAAGACTTCTAGTGGGTACAGGAGGACTCTAGTGGGTACATGGAGGACTCTAGTGGGTACAGGAGGACTCTAGTGGGTACATGGAAGACTTCTAGTGGGTACAGGAGGACTCTAGTGGGTACATGGAAGACTTCTAGTGGGTACAGGAGGACTCTAGTGGGTACAGGAGGACTCTAGTGGGTACATGGAGGACTCTAGTGGGTACATGGAGGACTCTAGTGGGTACATGGAAGACTCTAGTGGGTACAGGAGGACTCTAGTGGGTACATGGAAGACTCTAGTGGGTACAGGAGGACTCTAGTGGGTACATGGAAGACTCTAGTGGGTACAGGAGGACTCTAGTGGGTATAGGAGGACTCTAGTGGGTACATGGAAGACTCTAGTGGGTACAGGAGGACTCTAGTGGGTACAGGAGGACTCTAGTGGGTACATGGAAGACTCTAGTGGGTACATGGAGGACTCTAGTGGGTACAGGAGGACTCTAGTGGGTGCAGGAGGACTCTAGTGGGTACAGGAGGACTCTAGTGGGTACAGGAGGACTCTAGTGGGTACATGGAGGACTCTAGTGGGTACAGGAGGACTCTAGTGGGTACAGGAGGACTCTAGTGGGTACATGGAAGACTCTAGTGGGTACATGGAAGACTCTAGTGGGTACATGGAAGACTCTAGTGGGTCAGGAGGACTCTAGTGGGTTACAGATGACTCTAAGTGGGTACAGGAGGACTCTAGTGGGTACATGGAAGACTCTAGTGGGTAGCAGGAGGACTCTAGTGGGTACGAGGACTCGTAGTGGGTACATGAGACTCTAGTGGGTACAGGAGGACTCTAGTGGGTACAGGAGACTCTAGTGGGTATAGGAAGGACTCTAGTGTGTACAGGAGGACTCTAGTGGTAGTCAGGAGGACTCTGGGGTACAGAGTACTCTAGTGGGTACAGGAGGACTCGAGTGGGTACAGAGACTCTAGTGGGTATAGGAGGCTCTAGTGGGTACAGAGGACTCTAGTGGGTACAGGAGGACTCTCGTGGGTATAGGAGGACTCTATTGGGTACATGGCAGACTCTATGGGTCAGAGGACTCTAATGGGTACGGATGACCTATTTGGGTACAGGAGACTCTTGGTATGGAGGACTCTAGTGGGTACAGGAGGACTCTAGTGGTACAGGAGGACTCTAGTGGGTACATGGAAGACTCTAGTGGGTACATGGAAGACTCTAGTGGGTACATGGAAGACTCTAGTGGGTACATGGAAGACTCTAGTGGGTACAGGAGGACTCTAGTGGGTACAGGAGGACTCTAGTGGGTACAGGAGGACTCTAGTGGGTACATGGAAGACTCTAGTGGGTACAGGAGGACTCTAGTGGGTACAGGAGGACTCTAGTGGGTACAGGAGGACTCTAGTGGGTACATGGAAGACTCTAGTGGGTACAGGAGGACTCTAGTGGGTACATGGAGGACTCTAGTGGGTACAGGAGGACTCTAGTGGGTACAGGAGGACTCTAGTGGGTACAGGAGGACACTAGTGGGTACAGGAGGACTCTAGTGGGTACATGGAGGACTCTAGTGGGTACATGGAGGACTCTAGTGGGTACATGGAGGACTCTAGTGGGTACAGGAGGACTCTAGTGGGTACATGGAGGACTCTAGTGGGTACAGGAGGACTCTAGTGGGTACATGGAAGACTCTAGTGGGTACAGGAGGACTCTAGTGGGTACAGGAGGACTCTAGTGGGTACAGGAGGACTCTAGTGGGTACATGGAAGACTCTAGTGGGTACAGGAGGACTCTAGTGGGTACATGGAGGACTCTAGTGGGTACAGGAGGACTCTAGTGGGTACAGGAGGACTCTAGTGGGTACAGGAGGACACTAGTGGGTACAGGAGGACTCTAGTGGGTACATGGAGGACTCTAGTGGGTACATGGAGGACTCTAGTGGGTACATGGAGGACTCTAGTGGGTACAGGAGGACTCTAGTGGGTACATGGAGGACTCTAGTGGGTACAGGAGGACTCTAGTGGGTACATGGAGGACTCTAGTGGGTATAGGAGGACTCTAGTGGGTACAGGAGGACTCTAGTGGGTACATGGAGGACTCTAGTGGGTGCAGGAGGACTCTAGTGGGTACCTGGAAGTCTCACCTGTACAGCTTTATATTCCAGTTGTATAAGCAGTCGTCTATGAGTTCTACTGAATAAATACCTGAAACAAAATGATAAAATTCATAATTCTAACCGTCGAAACAGCATTATGATTTGGCAAGCAAAGACATTCAGATCTAATAGTGGACATTTTCATGAATGAGCTGCTCAATGATCAGTCACTTCTTTAGTCTTTTCTTTCTACAAAAATTGCTACAAGACTATTTATACTAAAAATAAGGTCATCCATTCCCTGGTATGGTGTTGTTATGTGTAGGTGCGTGTGCATATATAATCACTTCATGTTATCTTCCAAATGTGTGAAAACTAACACTGTCCATCTTCAAACAAACAACCCTGTAAACCACACCCTATAATATAACTGCCTTATTCCCACATTAATAGAATGTAAATGGCCTCAGAAGAAAGTAAGAGAGGAGGCGGACGATAACTGACCAGACTTGTAGTTCCTGGATCTGTAGATGTCCTGGAGCTCCCTCATAAGTCTGTCTGTCGCACGTACCGAGCCCGACGCCTTGCCTTCTGCCAGGTACTCTTGTCTGGTGTTCATACGAACTCTCTCTAAAATGACTCTGTTCTCTTCTGCTATTCCCGAGTCTCCTCCGATATCCTCAGTGTCTCTGACAAGACAGCCACAAACCCCATTTAATACTCACCTCCTTTTTTAAGTACACTAATTGAGATTAATGCATTAATTAAGCCCTTAATTTAAAAAGTAAATAAATATTTCATTATAATTAACAAGGAGGCATGGCCTAATGCAATTCCCATTAAATTAACATGGCAATATAGTATAAACAGTATCAGTCCTCTGCACATGATCACAGCAGGCCAAGTTTAGTGACGTCAGCTGAAAGTCTAACCACCACGATACCAGGCTAGGTTCCTACCACAGCTCTCTTCTTCACCCTACACTACTCTGATCTCAGCCAATTTGGTGGCCATTTCATTCTGTGACCCTTTCACTGACCTCTACCTGACCTCCTTCCTCTACTACCTAAGATTCATCCTCTCCCTCCCCTCTCCTCTCCTCTCCTCCCTCCCCTTACCCAGGTTGTAGGTCAGCATCATCATCCCCAAACATATCTCCAAACTCCTGGTCATCATCATCTACTTCATCTCCTCCATCTGGCTCTGACAGCTCCTGAGGAAAATGATGAAACAAGTAATGAACAGAAGAAGATTGCAACATCTTTAATAGGGAGAGAGAGAGAGAGGCCTCAACTCACCTCATCTGAACCTATGTCTTCCTGCATGTTGTCTGAGTCAGAGTCACCCATCTACACACACACACACACACACACACACACATCAGTTCCTTGACTGCTTTTTTTTCCTGCTACTGGCAACAGTTATTTCAGAGATCAGTCATAAAAATCTTTGACTAAACATTATATCAATATAGACAATTGACAGGTACATTAAAAAATGCACACAAACCAAAAGGGTAAGAAACAAAATAACTGGTTTATGCATGATCATACATACATACATACATATATACATACATACATACACACGTACATACACTGATGCTGTACTCCTTGCCTAACTATAACTCAGCTCTATCTAAAGAAGGTGTGTCTCACAATTCATATCTGCACAATAACCCACAAACTAAAAGCAAGCTAGCTTCCTGGAGGGAGAGAGTGACCCATACAGTTATCTATTAACAACCACAACAAACAAAACAAACCTATCCTCACTCTTCATTTGCCATTCCTGCCCGGGTGCTACTATCTCTATAATCTGTGCATGCTTCACACACCTGTCTAATAGACACACCACCCACACACACACACACACACACATACACTTCCACACATGTACCAATACCAATACACACACACATGCATGTGATGTGCATACTGTACACATGCACAAGAACATTGTTGTAGCTGGGAATTCTTTTCATGCTCTTCACAGCAGGTTGAGCCCAACATGCCAGTTATGTGAGTACAACCGCTCCATGGCAAGTAGATACAGATACATTCCTTCTAACTTCTAAACAGTGGGGTAAGGGATATTAAAACTACTAACTTGATACCAACTAAGAGAGTAATGTCATGTAATATTAATCAATGTTGTCTGTCACGTAAGGTTATATGATGCTAACACTAAAGTCAGAATCAGAGTAAACACTGAAGTCCAACTAAACAAAAGCTTATTTAATTAAACTTGCGTCCAAATATAGAAAGATAGGACATAATAACTTTTCAAATATTCCCCAATATAGTTCTTTGAGTTCTTTGCATTACATTCAAGGGTCTGAAGGGAGAGAGTCAAATCTAAGAAGCTCAAGGAAGGCAGTAAGACTTGCAATGCATAAGGGAAGTGATATTCAAATAGACCGTGAAGGAAAGTGATATTCTTGTACATAAATTGACCATGAAAGGATTCACTTGTTCATAAGATATTACAGCATGAATTATATAATTATGTATACACTGAAGAAAGAGTAAAGACACCAAGGAGAAGATGGTACAGAAGTTGGATGGCTGCATCATTAGACCAGCAGTTTGGATAATAGACATATTCTAAACACTGCGACATTTCAAACAAACTCTAAGTGAACTTCAAGCTAGGTGTGAATTGATTTGTGGGCGGCAGCATCATGTTGGGCTGGCCATAATTCAGCAATAAGAGACAGCTGGTAACGCAGTTTATTCAAGAGCTTAATGAAATTCATGGCAAGTTTGAATATTTAATATCATAATTCATTAGCTACAGGCTAAGTGGGAGTCATGACAACCTACTTTGAAAAAAAAATCATAACATTAAGTCGAAAATGATCAAATAAGAATCAGTTAGTCAAACTTTTAAAACAACTAGAGATTTGAGTAGATAAACCGTGGCTTCTCCACGTAGAAAGAGAATGAATCCTGAGGTCCAAGATCTATTTTTGATGGATTTTTTTCTGAAACTGTCATGATCCACAAAATCCCTAATACATTTGCTGTTCCAGCCATTTTAAACCCGAGTAATAGTTTTCTAGTTTCACACTATTCTTGACACGATGAAATCACTGTTTACACCTAAATCGAGAAGTGAAATGTATTTACAATTTTACCTGATCAGAACATGGGAGGTGTAGGAAAATAAAACTTGTGGATGAGTCAACCCACAACAGGATGTCCATAGCAGTACTCTAACCATCTCACTCCCACCCCCTCCTCATCCACCCCTTCCCTCTCCACTTCTTTCCGGATATATCCAAGAGCCAGGAGAGTTGTTCAGGTCAGTAGCTCATGTATTATATCTTGACTAATTCCTGATAAATAGGAAATGATACGGATGTAGTACTAAGAGCTTATACCCTGTTCTATAGTATATGTGTGAGAGTGTGTGTGTGTGTGTGTGTGTGTGTGTGTGTGTATTAGTGAGTGAGTGAGCATACCTCTTCTGAAGTAGCCAGACTGACCAGTTGGTCCAGTAGTGCTGGGATGGGAGCACCACAATACTCACACAGCCTCGTCACCAGAAATCGCACCTTTGCCAATAACTAAAATAACACAAGTAAACTGCAAGTATGAACTCGCCGAGTGTTGTTAATTGCAGAGCTATGAGGAATCTAATCATCGCCTCTAGTCACCTAGGGTGATAAATTTTCAACTTCACATACCAATAATGAACCATATCACCCTAATAACATGGCTTGTCTCTCTACGTGCCACAACCATATCCATTCGCAGCGGCACTGAAAACACCATACTGCCAAAAACACTGGGACAAATTATGACCACTCACGGGATGTGAAGAGACTCCTGAACCTCCATCAGAAGTGTTCAAGTCAGCTATCATGTCTATTACAACCTTTTCACTGCTTTCTGTGATCCAGATGGGCATAACTAGAGGGTAGTTGGGCTAACAACACAAACAAGATACGTACTCCTTTATTCTTGTAGACAATATGTAGATAACTTTCCACTTACAGATATGTTACACTGGAGGCTGAATTTTCTCTTAGTCTTTTGGTCAACAAAACGACATACTAGTTCTTCTGGCGAAGCTATTACTATCTGAAAACAACCATCGCTATCTCTGGGAAAAGTCTTCTCCAAGATTGATAATTCAGTTTTAAGCTTCTTACGTGACATAGGAACTGCCACCCGAGGGAAGGATTCACTAAGAAATTGCGTGAGGCACTAGCCGCTTGAATTACAAGTTCAATCTCTGGTTCTTCTAACTCCAAGTCTGCCAAAACCAGAGTGACGCTGCTAAACAATATAAACAGGCAATTTTTTTTGTGGGAGGATATTTCCCCCTACGTCGCGTGCGCGTTTATTTCTTGCGGGGAATTCCCCTAAACTCCTCCTCTTTTTCTTTTTTTCCCCTCCTCCCCCGCGCCGTCCTTTTTATGTATTTCGCGCTGCGTGCTCATAAAAGGAGAAAGTAACCAGTTCAAAACAAAGTTGAAAAGAGGGTTTAAAAAACAACAACAACAACAACAGTACTGACTACATGAAAAAAAAAACACTATATAGTATGTGATTGCTTAAGTAAGTTAAAAATGATTCATGTATGTAGATGTGCCATTTGGTGCTGGGCGTTTAGATGCATGATAAATAGACATATTTCTTGTCCAGGTTTTCCCAGGAAGATGAGTGACTCCTCGACATGCTTGGCGAATTGGGATTGATGACACAGACAGACCAACTGCCTCTAGATCAGGCCCGAAATTTGATCTACATGCCTGCTGAGTCTGATATCCAGAGTAACTTGGTATGGATCTAGACAAAAAGGATACATCAAATAATAACAGTTCAAGCCACCCTTACCAGTAGTCAGCAGGGAGATATGAGATATTAGATGATGCAGCAATTGGCATTATAAGTAAATGTGCAGATGGTGCAACTAGCTAGATGCTGATTAGGAGAATATTAGCTATTACCTAAGTCACATGGCTAATGACTTGGCCAATAATTTTTTTTTAATCATACTAATGACTCCATGTTAAAACTCACTTTGTTTGTGGCTTGCTAGTACTTGTACCCTTTGACTTGATTCCTGGCCCATATGTAGTCAATACTCTATGAAGAGAGCTTTGAGGCTGAGGAAAACAGTAAAGAGGTCTTCCAGGAAGCACCTGACAAGGAACCTCATTATGCCTAGAATTAACCTGTGAAGATGGCCTGGAAATGGCTTGGCTTGAAGAAGACCTCTGTATTCCCATACCGCGATAGCCAGGTTCAATGCGACAGAAGGACTCACTATATGGCTTGGTGCTGTGATGGAGACCATGGATGTCTGCTGAAAGAGGATGTCTGAGTAGACCTTCAGAATCTGATGTTTTTAAGTCATGTTCAGACACTAAATCATTGTCATTATGCATTTTAGTGAGTAGAGCTGACACTTTTTGTGTTGACTGTTGTAATTGGTGGACTGATTTGAACTTCAATGAAGCTGCCACTTGTTCACTAATGCCCAGCTCCTTGACCAGACACTCTCGCCGCCTCATTCCCTCCATTCGCTCTAGTTCCTCAGAGTCATTTATTTCTTCTGGAATTGCAAGATCCAGTATTCGTAGATTTGTAGCCTAACAGAGTTAAAGAAATAATTACAGAGTGGGTTAATAATTTATTTATTTTTTACCATTTCATCGATGCTTGGTGATGAACCAGAAGTTGTCTGTGTGCTTTCTGTTATAGGGCTGCAGTTGTACAGCTGAGTGCCATGTGAGTATTTAAAATAACCTCTCCTAGGATTAAAAGTAATTGTTTTTTTCTTTTCACTTCTGGTTGGGCTCTCTGGTCTCAATTCATCATTCTTCCGACTAGCAACAAGTCGACCTGCACCAGAAAACTTCTTTCGCATAGCATCTAATTCTCTTTGTTTGGCTTCAATTTCTACTCGTAGCTGCTTGGATAGTTCATTGCGTGCCTTTGAAGCTGCTGTTTCAGCACACAATGAAGTCCCTTGGTCAAAAAATTTAGCATACTGCTCTTCATTTCCATTTGGATATATCTTCCTAAAGCCACCACAGTGAGTGGACTCAAAATGCTCTAGTCGAGCTAAGTATTTCCTTTTTACATCTTCATCAGGGCTACAAGCACATATAAACAAAATAAATGGGACTTCTACATGTTAAGATATAAATCTATATAGCTAATATATAATAGATATAAATCTATATAATATATAATAGTTATAAATCTATATAATATATAATACATACAGCAATGGAACCTGTAGTTTACTGTTTAAAGATGGGAAGTGTATAACTAAAAATTGATTTAGGAGTCTAAATCAGTAGCTTGTAGGGAGAAAAGAGATGATAGAAAACTATATAGTATGACAAATTCATAGCTAAATATGCAATTAATATTGTTTAACTTATAAACTACTATACTCTTGCCACTGCTTGCCACTCTACTGCTTGAATATGTGCATTGCAGTTAGGTGCTATTTTAAATTGTCAAGTGACACTTAGTGTTGATCAGTGATAATTTCATTTTGGCGAAAAGTTAAACTGCAGTAGATCACTTATGTTGTGATGTATTGCAGTACGTATTATAATCTTGGCAATGAGTTATATATCATACCTTTCTTCCTTTGGTTTTTGCTTGAGTAATAGTCTGTCTTTGATTCTTTTTCTGTCCTCTTCAATGCACTTTCGTTTGTCATTTGCATACAAATCAACCAGGTTCAGAGTATCATAAAGCAAACCTTCTTTAACTTCCTTGTCCAGAGGAGCATCTGTATGGAAACTAGGAGAATGATTGACTTCCATTAACCATGGCTTCAGTTTTTTGTCAAGGAGTATGTCGAAGCCTAAGATTTCAAAGCAAGCACTTCCTCTGTTGTGATGAGGGAAACAGGTTCGATAATTGTGCTTCAGTTTGGGGTGGATTGATACCAAAGTCTTGATAATAACATCCTATAGAACATAAATATACTCTCAATGAATGTGTATTTAGTCATCCTTGAACCTTGAAGAGAGACTTACATCAATGTCATTCCAGATTTTCTTGATGTTGTAGCCATTATCAACGAACCATTTGTTTACCACAGTGAGCTTCCTCTTACTTCCAATGTCATCATCTCTGACAAAGTCTTTGCTAGACTTATTGATAGCATAGTTAGTGAGGTGCATGCACTGTTCACTCTGAAATATAAAGAAATAGCTAGTCAAATATTTTAATAACGTTTTTTTTTGTGATGAACTAACCAAATTGCTTCCAGTAGGTTCATGATACATAACAGTTGCAAAGCGGCCTAAGCCATCAAAATATACAAATATTCTGAGTGGATCACACGAAGTCACAAGTACGTATATTCGAAGGTCAAACTTGAATCCATCCATTATAAATGGCTGAAATATTAACACGTTCAGGAATAAATTAAGCTTTAGCTAATAAAATCGTAAAAATTTACCTTGGATATATACTGCTGCACAACACAATGCTCATCTTCCTTGATGTCTTTTACATTTTTGAAAACATATATTCCTTTACCCTGACACCCACTTTCTGGTTTAGAAATATATGTTTTGTTCTTCTTTGCTCTAAAATAGGCCTGGAAATCCCCATAACTGCAACGACAAGCAATATATCTTGAATTACAGCTTTTACAAATTTCTATTGTAACTTACTCAGCAGGAAGGCACCAAGAGATGGGGAAAATGTTGTATTCTTTGGGAAATTGCCTTTTCATTCTGTTCAAGTTACGAGCTAATTGGTCTTTGCGACATATATCTATCATACCGGGGAAATGATTGATTTTCTAGCAATAAAAGATGAGAAGTATTCATGATTATGGCAATATTATAGTACTAAAAAAGTGGGGGAAAAAGAACAGTTGATATAACTGGTAAAAGAAAAGAAACTAACTTGATAGCGTTTCGTGTCAGACATCCTCTCGTTCATCACCACTGTGTCTGTCCACAATATTGTCCAATCTTCTTCATCTCCAACTGGCTTGATACCAAACTTTCTAGCCATTCTTCGCACTGTGACATAATTTCAATAATTAATATAAATTTTATTTTAAAGGTTAAATATACTTACCACTGTCATACTTGCAGCCACAAAGATTAATCGTTAATTGTGACCTTAACCACACACACACACACACACACAAACAAAACACAAGCAATAACACAATACTTATTGGCTAGCTTGTGGTGCTATTGGGGTCTACCTTTTTCTTTTACTTTTGTTCTTTTTTGACTTCTTTGTGGTATCTACTACTCCCTTCTTTGATGTGTCCACTCCTTTCTTTACACACGGATTAATTTCCATCTCTTCAAAATCAGATTCCACTTCGTCAGAAGCCACTTCGGGGTCAGAGGCAACATCTTGCTCGTATTCATCCATTTTTCTCCCTCAAGCCACAACTAGGCTACCCTTCACCATTTCAACGGTTACACGCAGTTCTCGCTCTCAAGCTCACGCTTCGCTGTTATAACCGGACAGTTATCACCTAGGCAACAGCTGAGGTAGGCGGAGACAATATTCATCGACGATATTCACAACTTTCGGTGGCCAGGTGGGAGCACTGAGATCCCTTGCACGAGGCTCTCGTGCGACCTTGGAACTGTATGTAGTGCAGCCTCCCAGGCTATCTGGCCGTACCACTCCTTATTAGAGCTGTACATGGAAAATTATTGTCTGGAGAACCTTAGCTAGCGTACTATAATCCCTTACCCAACCCCTTCGCTCGTGTGTCTTAGAAAAAAATTGGTCCGGGAGTTTTTCGGTTTTGGCGGACCAAATCTGCTAGTGGGGTATAGTAATGGTCTGTTTTGTCCAAATGTGCAAGCGGATTCAGTATAGCGCTAGCAGTTTAGTCCACACAGTCCACGGATTTTGCTCTATTCGATTGGAGACAGCAAATCAAAGTGGGTGGGGTAGATGTCGTGGAGCCAAAATTGCTATTTCGCTCTTACGATCGCTATATATATCGGTACGGTGTGCTTTGATTGTCCTCTAAAATTTGGAAAGCTAAGCGTAGCGCAGGCTCTTACCGTAACTGTACCAAACACATCTCTTCTGATAAAAACTCAGGGGTCCGAATTCTTTCAAATCTGCAACTTTCTACACGTGCCATTAAGAATGGACAAGAGACTAATAAGATATAAATTCAACGCGACGCTTTGAAGTCTGCTAAGCAGATTAGAAATTGTGAAAAGATAGTGACTCGGTGTCAGTAGCTATTTTTCCAGTGACTGTTAGTTAAAGTCCTTTTAAGTCGGAATCCATTGCAGTTTCCTACTGAGTACATAATATATGAAGATATGTAAATTACAAGAGATGTGTAAGACACTGTGACTCTAAAAGTCATGTTTAGTTTTTTTAGGTATAAGGACATTCCATTTTCAAACAGGTGGTTCGTGATTCTACAGTACATTGCAAAAATTTCGTGAGTTTCCCCATTTGTAGTCAACAAATTAACTTCCACTGTGCAATTGCTCACTACTCAGCTCATCAAAGCTAGATAGTGGGGGCCACTTAGGATGTAAGTCCCAAGCTATTAGCAGCTATTATGAAAAGCTAACACCTAACCTAACAGCTAGCTAAAGCCACTCTAGATTATAGTAGAGAGATAGCTACACTGTCTAACTGTATGTTGCCCCAAGTTAAAACAATCAGTACAATCAAACTAACTAATAATTAAATAGCGATGAGTATAACAGTAAAGAAAGTCAGAGTTGCAAGTTGCAAAAACTGAGAAAAGTGAGTAGACTGAGAGTGTGAGAGAGAGTCCAGACTATATTCCAGAGCAGAGGGACAGAGTGAATAGAGTGATAATTGTCATGAAAAGGAGAGTTAATTGTAGTGTACACAGAGTTCATGAGTGAATGAAGTGCAAATAGGGTTCAAGCCTAATTAGGTTAGTGGCTGTCTGTGGCTCCAACATCCACTGTGTGTCCACTACACTCTAGACTAGAACCTTGATTTCCCAACAACAGAGACCAGAACAATTTACAAGTAGTCTCTGTGGTGAGACTGCGAATCAGAGACTTCTGTTCACTGCCACCAGAGTTCACTCTCTCCCTATAGTACAGTCATTTTAGCCAATATTTGGGGTCAACCTCACACTAATTGCAACAAAAGCAAACTCAACAGATATTGATTCCTTGTTGTGTCCCTAATAACAGGGGGAAAAAATCCTAAGGAATCCTCCTGGGGGAACAGTGTGAAAATCACAAAAATATATAACCACTTACATTGTTTTTTTCTACTTGATTGTGTCAATGCCATTGTAGACAAAATTTGGGGTCAAGCTCATACTAAAGAAAGCAAATTGAACTTATTTCATTTTATTGATATGTCCTCATTAACAAACAAAAGCCCTAATGAATCCTTTGGGGGGAAGGTCTTAATAACCCCCTCCACTTCTTTGCCACCTTTTGTGTTAAATGTTTTTGATATCTGATTCAATTGATTTATATCTATCAAATTCAGTTATTTTTTATGCCAAACTTAATAGACCAATGGAAAGCTTGTGGCGGACTCGGAGATGACAAGCTGACGAACACACAATTCACTCAGCCACTCGTCATTCCAGCATAGCCATAACATACAACACAACATTCCGAACTATCCATTAGTAGAGTCACACACACAATATATAAGACTCATTCACGTAAGTAGTCAACAGTCTTGCCAGTATCAAAGTTAAAGATCAGAACCGCCACATTGGTGACCTCGACGTGAGATCCTGGGCCCACTGGACACTTATCCTGGACCCACTGGACACTTATCCTGGACCCACTGGACACTTATCCTGGACCCACTGGACACTTATCCTGGACCCACTGGACACTTATCCTGGACCCACTGGACACTTATCCTGGACCCACTGGACACTTATCCTGGACCCACTGGACACTTATCCTGGACCCACTGGACACATCCTGGACCGGACACTGGACAGGCCGTTGTTAGTCTTGGATTTCCCACCGTCTGGAATACACAACCAGAAGTATGGTTTGAGCAAGCTCACTCGACTCAGCCAGTCTCACTCGACTGGGCAGTCTCACTTGACTCAGGCAGTCTCAGACTCAGCCAGTCTCACAATATATAAGACTCATTCACGTAAGTAGTCAACAGTCTTGCCAGTATCAAAGTTAAAGATTAGAACCGCCACAAGCTCTTTGCATAAATTATCTCTTAAATAAAACAACAACAACAACAACAACAAAAACGATGCCACAACAAACTTTAGGTGAAATATTTTGAGGGTCATGATCTTGAGACATGGAAACATGCTGATTTTGCTGGCTAAACATGTATGTCAATATCTTCATCTTCGTCATTGTCTTGAAAAGTGTTGGTGCAGCCAGATCCCCTACAATTACTACAAGCTTGAGTGCACTCAATGTTGTGCCTTTTGCACGTACATCTCAGGGTACTGCAGCCAGTGTGGCAGTTACATCTGATGACCTTCAGCAGATGTTCAGGAGCAGGAGGCAGTGATGTCTGAATTGGTACAAATCCCTCATCACCTTCTTGCCACCGCCAGTCTGTTGGGTTAAGTTCATCTGCAGATCCCTTCCATTCCTGGACTTGAAGGTATACACGCAGGTTATGGTATTTTGCTGCACCTGATGTTGGTGGTAACACCTGCGGTTTAACATAACATGACTTTTAAGCCACCTTCTCACAAAACCGCTGATGCCGAATGGAATCCAATGTGTCAGTTAACTTTCCATTGTAAATGATCACCAATGCCTTCTCTCCAACATCCTGCATGGAAGCAGAATGTGTATTAAATACCTTGGCTTGCTCTCTAAATTGGTGACTTGCCGTAAACTTTTTGAGGGAAGATCCCTTCCCAATTCCATATAGGCGAGATGTTGTGTCACATCCAAGAAGTGCATGAATAAATAAGATATGGTTGCAAATGTCCGGACCAATCATTTGCTTTGTAGCCTTGATATTCCAGATGCGAGGTTTTTTGTGTTTCTTTTTGGCTCTGGACAAAAGAAGAGGTCATGTGACTTTATGCTTGCATGATAGCAGAGGAGAACAATGAGGTCCGTATCCTCCCCAACTAGCACAGTGTTGGTGGATGCAGCAGACTGAACTGCCTTCAGAACAGTAAGGAGATCAGCATCCCCTGATGCATGGTGTGTTTCACAATTTGTTTGCTGCAAGGCTTTGCTCAGCATGAAAATGAACTTTTGCTTATTTCATCTATTAGCCAAAAACTGTCCCTTCTTCAATGAGATGGCATGTCAGCTGTAAATGTGACAGCAGTGCTTGCATTCAATGAGATGGCATGTCAGCTGTAAATGTGACAGCAGTGCTTGCATTCAATGAGATGGCATGCCAGCTGTAAATGTGACAGCAGTGCTTGCATTCAATGAGATGGCATGTCAGCTGTAAATGTGACAGCAGTGCTTGCATTCACTGAGATGGCATGTCAGCTGTAAATGTGACAGCAGTGCTTGCATTCAATGAGATGGCATGTAAGCTGTAAATATGACAGCAGTGCTTGCATTCAATGAGATGGCATGTCAGCTGTAAATGTGACAGTAGTGCTTGCATTTCCTTTTAACCGTCTCCAACGTGTGACATCCTTTATGTTAAATTTTTCATATCCATCAAAAATAATGATTGCAGCTCCATATTTTCTTGATACATAGTCAGTGTACTGGCGGCAGATGTCTCCATATTATGTTGATCCACGGGGCCATGGTATGCGTTGAAGAAGAGTCCCACCATCTAAGACATACTGAATGCCATTTGCAGAGACTTCTGCTGGGTCATGAGGTTTGCTAAGATTCCATATTGCATCAGCAAGGGCTGGTTTGTCTGCTTTTCGAAGTAAAAGGGAAGATGGATAGCTGCAAAGTTCGTATTTGAAAGCTGACTTCAAATCACCTGATGACTGCACAACAGTAACTAACCTCTGAAAGAGTAGCTGTGGGTCAGTCTGAACTTGATCCCTATCAATCTTGACAGATGACTTTGTGCCAAGAGTTATAGCTTGATTTTTCCTAATGAAGGAGTACTCAGCAGGTGTTTTCTCATCCATTGATTTCAGTATTGCCTCCCCAACTTCCCAGGCATTATCGACACGGTAGAGTGGGCATGGACTCCAGTGGCAATATTATGCAAACTTGGGTCATTACTGAATGGATTTCGCTCCTGCAGATATTGGAGTACAGTAAGAGTGTCTTTCCAGTCACGAGCCTGTCTTGATTTGGTCATATCCTGATTCTGCTCCCCAGTGTTGTAGTAAACTTCTGTGAACTCCAGCATTGCCTGGTTGACCTCTGCACAGGCAGGCCTTGATAGCAGCCACAGCAGGCGCTGATGTTCAGTCATTCCTCAGCCTCGTGTAAGCCCCCCACTAGTCTTTAAGCTTCTCATTAAAACCTGCTCAATGATAAGGTCAGATGGAAGACCAGCCCACAGGCGATTACTTCGTCAAATCACGTGGAACCCCTCATCAAAAGTTGCTGAACTTCAGGATGTTGAGTCTTGAGATAGGACATCTCCTGCAGATACACTGTGGCTGATTTGGTGTAGCTGTTATGGCCTGAGGCTGCTAAGTAGGGGAGCATCTCCTGGATTGCCTGTAAATGTAATGCCCAGTTTCCAGTCCGCTCAGCTCTGATGTATCTGCGTAGGATGTTCATCATGTTCATATACTGAAGCCAGAGTGTGGAAGTTCTGGAGGATATCTTCATGGACTCAGAATAGTCCAGAAGGTTGTTCTTGCTTCTTGTCAGAACATCGAACTTGCAAACTTCCTCAACACAAATTTCCCTGGCCATCAACTTCTTGTAGAGAGTGCAGGCTTCATCTATGTCCTGATTCTTACCTACATTTGCACACTGTTCATCTGTTGGTCTTGCATTATTTTCTGAACCCTCACAGTCTGATACTTCTTGTTGGCATGGTAGGGGGACATTGAAAACACTCTTCAGTATCAGGGCATTGAGGGCAGCATCAACAATGAAGTGTGCATGTACTGCTCGTGCAATGGCCTTGCCACTTATCATATGAACCACTGCATTGGGAGCATAGATTAACTCTAGCATTTCTTGCAGTCCAGATGAAGCCATTAAATGTCCAATGCATCCAAGGAAGCCCATCTCTGTATGGAAGCCACCCAAACGTAAGATGATTTTTCTCAAATCACTTCCCACAGGCTCAGATTTGATGATCATGAAAGCCTTCCACCAGAAGGGCTGATCAAAAGTGATTATTGGGGTGACTTCATGTCTTCGTGCATGCTCACTGACAAACATCAGGGTAGAGTAAATGCATGTGCTGTCACTGGGATTCATGTCAATCATTGGCATGAACATGACAGCTGCCTTACCAGGATGGTCACCCTGATGTATGAACTGCATCATTCCTGACCATGCAGGTCTAGGAGACACAAACATGATAGATGTCTTCCAAAGAACATCCAAATTTTCGCAACAGTTCTGAGCTTTTAGATTAAGGAGCTTTTGGTACGTCACCGTTGTCAGACCATGACTGTCTTCCTTGTGGTACCGAATCTGCACCCTTCCAATGTTTGCCACATCAAGGGAAGTTACCTTAGCTCTGGGGATTGCCTGGCCTGATCTTGTTCCTGGGGTGATAGCAGCAATCATATACCCATACCATGGAATGTGCCATGTCCATCCAATGTGGGTCGACATTGTCCGCTGCATACTCCACAAACTCTGTGGTAAGATTAGGAATGTCAGTTCCATGTGACTTAGCAGCATTGTGCTCAAGTTTTTGCACCTCACTGTATGAACAACAAAACCCATGATGATGGAGGGAGTCAATGAGGAATCATGATGGGAAATGGTGATACAGCTGCACACCCAACCCAAGCTGTAGTGGTGCTAGTAAGACCTTGGGTCTAGCTGCTTGAACTATAGCTTGTCCAGAAGCTACCTTAACTCCAGTATTCTGTCCAGGAAAAAGCCATTTCAATAATTCTTTCAGAGTGTCTGGAAGAAATTCAATACCAGCCTCTTGTGATCTTATGTCATCACAAGATGGGTAGATGTCATGAGTCATTGTGATGGATTTGATGTCTTCCTTGATGAGTCTTGCAGCTGCCTGTACAAGTTTCATCTTTTCTTCAGTTGTGTTTTCCTGCTGCTGTTGCTTGTAGTATTCATGAAGCACTGCTCTTGCTGTTGTTCTGAAGGTAGCCACATTTGGCTTGCCATTGATTTCAGTCAAAATTATTTTCTCACCAAAGTGTTCTTGTAGCCTCTTCTTCATGTGGGTGTAGCCATATGCTTTATGAGCAGTGTTTGCGAGCTTCTGTTCCATGAGATCTATGAGGTGATCAATGGTGATTTGTTCATCATCATTTTCTTCCAGATATTGTGCAACCTGCAAGTATGCTACTGCCCTCTCATCAACTTGAGGCCGGGCCAGGCTTTGGTCTCTTAGAGTCTTCAGTGCTTGCCGACTGATGAGCCATTGGCTTTTGCTTTCCTGTACGAAAATTGACACTACAAGTCTGATGATAAACTGCATCTGCTGCATGTAGGTCATGTACATGCAAAATGTGTGCTTTCACAGTATCAGACCAACTATCAGCTCGTTCAATGCATATTGCCAGGAGAGTTTCCTTTAATCCAATGGTCTTCACTTGCAGGACATCGTACTTCTTCCTCCCCAATTTGGCTGGTCTGCCACAGAAGAAACAATCAGTTGCAAAAGAAAACCCCTCCTTAGATGATCTAAGAACAAGTCCGTCACTGCTAGTACTTGGCTTTGACTGCTCTTGCTTGGTGTCTTTGGCAATCTGATCAGGCTTACAGTAATTACGGCAGCAGTCCTGGTGTACCTTTTCACCACGTACAGTGTGAATACTGTCTTTCCTCAATTTACTGGCTTTGTTGATAGCTAGACTACCCTTTTCTCCAAGAGTTGATGCAGATGAGTCTACAGGATGTGTGCAAATAGCGCAACATTCAGACACCTCCATGGCTGAAAAATATAAATCAACCACTGAACAACTGTGAGTAAACAAAAAAATAAGCAACATACCTTCTATAGCTTGATTCAATATGTCATTAATTATGTAGTAGATCCAAAAGAGCCAGTAAGCTCTAAATAGAGCCTATTGAGTAACATGCATGCATGTGCTTGCAAAAGTAGCACCTTTACAGCTATTAACCTCAATTAAGAAAGCTTTCTAATTTATAATGGCATATAAAGATTAAAGAAGAGTATTAACCTCAGCTGAGATTTAAAAGGGATACCTCAAACAGTTGTGACAGAAAATATAGCAAAAATGAGTGTCAAAATTTGTTTTTCATGACCTTACCCCCAAAGGATTCCTTAGGACTTTATGTTTATGTTAGTGAGGACATATTAATAACATGAAATAAGTTCGGTTTGCTTTCTTTAGTATGAGCTTGACCCAAAATTTTGTCTAAAATGGCATTGACACAATCAAGTAGAAAAAACAATGGTAGATTTTACAGTGCATCATTGAATTATTCCAGCAATTCAATTTATATAATGGTCTAAGAGAAATGATTTATGTACCAAAATATAGTTCATTTAAGGAGCTTTTTAATGACATGTTAACTTTAGACATAGTTACTGTAATAAGTGAGATATGACCCAAATTCCACAAAACCACAAACGAGCTATTAAGTGGTTATATATTTTTGTGATTTTCACACTGTTCCAGGAGGTAAGTTTATGTACAGGTTTGAGCTAGAACTAAACCATACCCAATAGCTGAACATCACTGGTACAGTTGAGATAACTTGAACTGTCCCAGGAGGATTCCTTAGGACTTTTTTTCTGTTATTAGGGACATAATAAGGAATCAATATCTGTTGAGTTTGCTTTTGTTGTAATTATTGTGAGGTCATTTCACAAAATGCTAGTACTACTAGGCTAATAGGTTGAGGCTCAGTAGGTCTCCTTATAAAGACAGTTAACTGTACCAATGAATGAGAGTGATAAAATGTTTGGTAACCTGAGTAACATGCTAGGCATATATTGTGTGAGTGCATGATGTAATAAATAAATAAATAAAAATAAACTGTCTCTGTTATGTGGTGTCATTTCACCACAACTCCCCTCCATTAGAGAAGCTTGACATCATTGGCTTTTTTGTTTGTCGGCTCCATCTGGCCATCCTTGCCGTGACAATGCATCTGCAATACAGTTCATCTTGCCTGCCACATGAATCACAGTGAAGTTATAGTCAGATAGTCGAAGTTGCCACCTCCACAACCTGTTATTCAATACTGGTGACGAAAAAAGATGCAACAAAGCTTTATGGTCAGAGTACACCACGAAGTCAGTGCACAGCAGATAGTAGGAAAAATGCTCAATGGCCGTCAACATTGCGAGTGCTTCCAATTCTGTGGCAGCATACCTCTGTTCCCTTGGCAGCAATTGGCGGGAGTAATAGGCACACGGCACCCAGACATCATCCCTACAAACACAAAGAACTCCTCCCACACCACAAGAAGAAGCATCAGTAAACACAGCAAATTTGTCTGATAAAACTGGGATCGTCAACATAGAATGATTACAAATCTGTGAAATAATAAACTCAAACGAATGTGTCATGTCGTCAGTCCACACAACAGTTTTTGGTGAGGATTTAGTCGTATGTTTAGTAAGGGCAGAAGTATGATCAGTGAACTTCGGGATGAAATGAGAGTAAAAGTTGGCAAGACCCAAGAAGGAACGAAGTTGCGAGACAGTAGAAGGGCGTATGTAATCTTGAAGTTGATGAACTCTTGCCTGAGGTATACCCAAATGACCGTTGCCGACAATGAAACCCAAGAACTCAAATTGTTTGAAACACCAACAACATTTTGAAGATTTAATTGTAAGTCCATGTTCTTCAAGCCTTGAAAAAGAACATGATCAATGTGGGACATATGATCGGACAAAGACTTAGATAAGAACATGATCAATGTGGGACATACGATTGGACAAAGACTTAGGTAAGAACATGATCAATGTGGGACATATGATCGGACAAAGACTTAGATAAGATCACAACATCGTCAATGTATGGCAAGGCAAAGGACTCTAAGCCACGAAGAACACACTGCATCAGCAACTGGAAGGTCGCTGGGGCATTCCGAAGACCAAATGACATCATTTTGTATTGATATTTACTGTTACAGGAAAAGGTTGTATAAGGTCGGGACTCTGGAACAATAGGGACCTGATGAAATCCTTTGAGCAAATCAAGCTTTGATAAGAATTGAGCATTACCAAGGCTGGCAATGATGTAATCCACTGTGGGCATTTGAAAAGGTTCAGGAACAGTTACTGCATTAAGTTTACGATAATCAACTACGATACGAATGTCACCGTCCTTTTTGACAATTGGAATGGGAGGGCTAGACCATTTTGATGTTGATGGCTCTATGATATCCAAATCAATTAGTTCATCCAATGCTTTATGAAGCCCAACTTCTACTTTAGCTGGAATAGAATAAGATGATGACCATACCGGAATTGTGTTGGTAACTTGAATAGAATGAGATGCAGAGTTGGTTTTGCCAGGTTTATTGGGGGGAAATGGCAGAATGCTTAGACAACACTGCATTTAAGGAACTTTCACACTCTGGGGACAATTCAACACTCTGAGGTTGAATAGACTCTTTAGTAATGCAGTCATGCCTGTCTTCTGTGATTGCCACCACAGCGCAGACGTTGGACACACGATCAGCTGCTTTTAACAAATTGACATTTCTCGAATCTCTCAACCACAGCTTCTGGTTCACATAAAGGAGCTTTATGAACTCCGTTCTTGTTGAAGGAGAGGCACTTGCTACAATTCTTAACGTGATCTTTCATGTCCTTATTAATCCAGGCCAGGTAAAGTTAGAATTTATCAGGGATCTAGTAGTGCTAAAACCAAAATGACCAGAACCTTCGTGAGCAAGGGTCAAAACAGATTTTCTCAAGCACCTAGGCACTAATACTGCATGGGACAATTTTCCATTGGTTGAAGTCAAACACATCAACACACCACTAGCTGCAGTGTCTAGTTGCAACATAGCCCCCACCCCATTGACATGACCTTTGACAGAAAAATCTACTTCCTTAGGTCCCCTTAACCAAATTAAGACAATCAGGCAAAATCACTGACTCTTCACCCACACAAACATCCTCATTTACAAAACAGTCTTTGACAACACGTACATTTCAGTCAGGTTCATTCATTGGCATAGGAACATTAGTAGTTGGAAGAATGGTGGAATTATCAGTAGAAGGTGCTTTAGGAACAGAACTAGATTCAGCAGAATTGTCAGGGGTAGCTCTATGCTCTGGGCACTTGTCAGCATAATGCCCAAGCCTTTTGCACTTAAAGCAGGAAACATGTGAAATCTCTTGAGAGTAATCAGAGTCAGTGTGCTTTCGGTAAGACTGATCATAAGCAGAGTTTCTACGAAAATATCTGTCGTTACACCCTGCAGCAGAGGGTCAAAATGGTCTTTCGATATTTTCAGGCTTAGCATTATATATGGCACAACTTGTAAGAAAATCCTGAGGCATTTTAAGGTCAGATTTAAACACAAATGATCGGCCATCCCTAGACAAAGTAGCCAAAATGCCTGCATTAGCAAATGATGATGCAAACGCTTTATGAACATCATCTGGGTATGAATCAAGAAATGGAAGTGCTTTACTGATAACATAGAATCTGTGTGTCATCACACTTGCCCACTGGGAAGCACTAAAAGTACCCCCAGGCCTAAACCTAGACAGAAAAAGATCTAAACAGTCGTGGATATTGTATCCACCAGCAAGTGAGACTTCATCAGTGACCAGTTGCCAGCACAAGAATCTAAATTATTGTAATAGACATCAAGATATTTCCCTCTTAACACATGCTCAAGTAAGGTCACCCAATTAAAGGTCTCAACTTCTCGGGCCACCAGGCACAGATTCAAACCTAAGCAACAATGAAAAGATATCCTCACCTGCATGCATTGGCATCAAAGCTTTGGCAATCCTCTCAAGTTTGTCCTCACGACGTTCTGCTCTAGCCAGTGACTCCCTTTCAATTACAGAAGACTCCAAAGCATCTGTCGCAAAGCAGAAGCAAATTTATCAGTCACAGCAGACAGTTGTTGGGTGAAGGCCTCTCGTTCAGCCACTCGCTCGTCACGCTGCACAATACTCCCAGATATAGTGTGTTGAATCAATAGAGTCATCAAGTCCTTCAAAGAAGGATTAGAAGACACTGAAATGGAAAAACCTTGGTCTTCGGTAAGCTTCGAAGCATTCTCCAGTATTTGTTGCGGCAGCTCCGGACTCCCTTGTTCAGACGTGACTGACATGGGACAGGCAATTGCAGTGTAGAGGTTGAGTCACCTCTAACTCAGAAACGTCATCGTCCACCCGATGTTTGGTGATATCTTTAACTTGCTGTCTCGTCGTCATAGAAGACACAGGTTTGGCTTTTCCCCCACGGCCTTAGGAGGCAACTTGCTACCACCATTCATGATATTGACAAAAATAAAAAGAAGAACAGCACATGAGGAGGAATGAGAAACAGGAAAACAGTAATTGTAAGTCACAACAATGTCAATGCACAAAAGTGAAGACAATAAAATACAAAATGGTATTACGTAAGACAAAAATAAGTGAATAGTCGACTAACTCCAAAATAACACAGCAAAATACCCTCCAACGAATTGAAGATAAAGTCTGATCAAGAGTTCAAATGATGCACCCAATTAAGTCCAGAGTAACTGGAAGTGAGGACAATGGTTGGGGTTCGTCTCTGCTCCAGCTGAGTGTAGAAACTGTCAGAAGGAGCACCGCTGCTACCAGATGTGGTGAGACTGCGAATCAGAGACTTCGGTTCACTGCCACCAGAGTTCACTCTCTCCCTAGGCTAATAGGTTGAGGCTTGGGTGAGTGAGTAGAAGGGTTGGGTGTATTAGAACAAGAACATAACAAGTAAATCTGTACCAATGAATGAGAGTGATAAAATGTTTGGTAACCTGAGTAACATGCTAGGCATATATTGTGTGAGTGCATGATGTAAATAAATAAATAAATAAACTGTCTCTCTGTTATATGGTGTGGGTTCACCACAGTCTCATATACTCCAAGGACATAATGGTGCTCTACCAGTAGAGAGGACAAGAAAGCTGACTGCTATCAAAAGTATCTCAGATCCAGATTCGGTATAATATGCTTACTGTATGAGGGCATCATTTTCTGGTCCTTGTGGTGGAATGATTTTAACAAGAAGTAGCCATCATGAGAGAGTAATCTTATTTCTCTGTGGAAGGGTGTGTGCTACCAGTGAAAGAGGGTAAGAGAGCTGACATGTGTGCCAGTTTGTAGGTTAAGACAAAGTTATACAAGTAGCTAAATAGCTATAGCTAGTAAGATAATGTGAACACAAAATGAAATGTCTTGTATATACATTAGGATATGTGTATATCTATGAAGGGAGTTCATTTTCTCAGTCCAAGATGAGGTCCAGTGGTTGGTTACTTGTGGTACACTGGTGGTACCAGCAGTAGTTACTCTGTTGGTTGGTACTGATGCTGCAGAGGGAGCAAGCATATCAAACAAAATGCAATTTGATGTTATCAGTACTAAGAAGGGTTATCTGGTTAGCCAGTCAGTCATGCTCCCATCCTATTAGTTAGGTGGTGGTCCAGGACACATATATTATTCAAAACCTACGTTATAAATAAAATATGCAGACTAATCAATCACTGGGAGAATATTAGGCTAATAGAAAGATATCCAACGACTGGAATCTGGATTTTTGGAATGGAGGACAATTCTCATTCTCCTGCCCTTAGGTTTACGCAGATCGTTGCACACAACGATGCAGCAACTTTGCTTCTATAATCATCTAGCAACATATGCCTACAGGACACTACAGCAGTTATCATCAGTGAGTCGACATTCCAAACCATTGTGTTGAAGCCGCAGACAGCCACTAACCCACAATTAGGCTTGAACCCTATTCACACTTCATTCTCTCATAAACATTTTTGTGCACTATATTTAATTAATTTCTTTTTCATAACTAATGCAGGGAATTTAGCATCACAGTTATTTGAAGAATTTAACAAATAAAATTGCAAATTCAACTCATTAACTTATTTTGTTTGGAGGATGTTGTTCAGTTATAAGTCACAGCAGTTCTCAGCTTTGATTAGCTGAGTAGTGAACAACACTCATTAAGTAACCTTGTGGATCTAACACATACATAATTTATATAGAATCCTACAGTAAAATCAAAATTTAAGCACATGAGAGCAGTACATATTTCTTGGTCCTTACCTGCACCATTTAATTGTAATTTTCTTGAATTATGATGTCTTTAACATGGAGGTTTGTATATGAGAAATCTGAACACACGAGGATTTAGCCGAGTTTTGATAATTACAATTAAACTGAATGGATATTGTAACTAGGCCTTGCCAGAATAGTACACAGGGCGAAAATGCTATAAATAGAGACACTGGGGATACTTCCTAGAGTGTATAAGAACATTGGCTCAAGGTGGTATATCAAACATGTTAATAGCATCACCTTAGTTACAGCATCATTTCTAACAATTCTGTATTTTTTGTTTCACTGATGATGGCTAGCTGAATTAATACGACTATATAGCTATATAGCTAGTGATTTGAACCTAATCATATATGTGCCCAATTATGCTAGCATAATTTTCAAATCAGCTAATAGGGAACCACACTAGGTGTGTATCTATAATTATAGCCATTTTGAGCACAGTCAGCAGCAGCTGTTAGTGAATGGTGGGATCATTTTTACCATAATGCTTCATTGTTTTGTGTACAGTGCCCATAACCACTTTCAAATAAGGCCATGATATTCAGGGCCGGAGTTCATGGTCAGGCCAGTCAGGCCATAGCCTGACCACTTTTGGGGGGGGGGGGGGGGGGGGGGGGTAGGTAAAGGTCGTCATGACAAAGAACTACATTAAATTGTTGAGTAGGTAAAAGGTCATCACTTAATACCACATGCAACCACATGGTGGTGAATTTGTTGGGTTTCTTGACCATGGATGCTGAAGAGGCCAGCAGCAGCTCTGCAGAAAAGTTGGACTTTGAGATTAACCAACCTCATGATTTCAGTTTTCCCAAACGCCAGTTTGGTAAGTCTAAAATTGTGTACAGAGCATTTCAAAGTCAGTGGTTTAACAAATGGAAATGGCTCCATTATGATGAAGCTAATGATGCAGCTTTTTGCTATTTATGCATGAGTGCTGTTAAGAAGCATAAAATGCCATCATCTGGCTGTAGTGATCTAGCCTTTATATCGAGAGGTTACTGTAACTGGAAAGATGCTACTGGGGAGAAGGGTGCTTTCAATAGTCATCAACGCAGTACTTGCCACAAAATAGCTACTGAAGTCATGATAACATTGCCTCTATCCACTCAAAATGTTGCTGAACTGCTTTCATCTTCATATGTTCAAGAAAAGAAAGCTAATAGAAGTCATCTGTTGAAAGTTGCTCAATCGCTTCGTTTTCTTGCACGGCAAGGTTTGGCTCTGCGTGGAGATGGTAATGAAGAAGCAAACAGTAATTTTATGCAGCTCTTTTACCTACGTAGCTGTGATGATCCTGCTCTTGCTTCTTTTTTGAAGAAGAAAACTGATAGATACTGTTGTCATCAGATTCAAGATGAGCTGCTAGAAGTTATGGCAAACACAACAATAAAAGATATAGCCAGTTCTATTAAGGCTAGCAAGTTTTACACCATAATGGCTGATGAGGTTACTGATGCTTCAAACAGAGAACAAGTCGTTATCTGCTTTCGATGGGTTGACAATAACTTTGAGCCCCATGAAGATTTTATTGGCCTGTACAAGGTTGACACAATTAAAGCTGATGCAATTGTTGCTGTGTTGAAAGATGTAATATTGAGGTTAAATTTAAGCATTAATCTCTGTCGAGGTCAATGCTATGACGGTGCAGCTAATATGGCCGGGTCTAGAAGGGGTGCTGCTACGCAGATTCTTCAAGAAGAAAGCAGGGCTATATTTCTTCATTGTTACGGGCATGCTCTAAACTTAGCAGCTTCAGATGCAATCAAACAGAGCAAAGTATTAAGGGATGTACTTGATACTACAGCTGAAATATCTAACCTGCTTAAGTATTCTCCTCGTCGAGATGCTCTTTTTGAAAATATAAAGGCTCAAACAGCTCCTTCTGTACCTGGCTTTCGTACCCTTTGTCCTACTCGGTGGACTGTCAAAGCTAGTTCACTAGAGAGTGTCATTAATAATTATGAAGTATTTCAAGACCTGTGGGAAGAGGCTAAGGATATTTGTACGGATTCACAAAGTCGAAGCAGGATAGCAGGTGTTCAAGCACAAATGAGACGCTTTGAGTATCTTTTTGGGACCTTTCTTAGTAACCTTATTTTAAGACATAGTGACAATTTGAGTAAAACTTTACAGTCACCCAAAATTAATGCCTCAGAAGGTCAACATATTGCTGAAATGACATGCCAGACACTGGAAAAAATTAGGAATGATGATAGCTTTGAATTTTTTTTGACGAAAGTGCTTTCTTATCAAAGTGAATTTGATGTAGATGAGCCAGTCAGGCCTAGAAAGAGGAAGACACCAAGAAGGTATGAAGTGGGGGAAAGTGAGGGTGTTCATCCAGTCACAGCCAAAGAGATGTATAAGCGTGAATACTTTTTAGCTTTAGACTTGATTGTCAACTATATACGTGATCGGTTTAATCAGCCGGGATATACTGCCTACAGTAATCTTGAAAACTTACTTTTAAAGGCTGCTGAATGTGAAGATTTTTCTGACGAGTTCAAATTTGTTGCTGACTTTTATGGTAGTGACTTTGATCCAGTTTTATTGGACACACAGTTATCATTGTTTGGTACATGTATTGCACACCTTGGTTTAAAGAACCCTACTTTTTCTGACATAACCAAGTATTTTAGAGACATGTCACCTGCAACAAGGACCAGTATGTCAGAAGTATGTACACTTGTGAAATTAATATTAGTTTTGCCAGCCACAAATGCTGTGAGTGAGCGGTGTGCTTCAGCTTTGAGACGTGTCAAAACTTATTTGAGGACCACAATGAGCCAGAAAAGATTGAATAACTTAATGACTTTACATATACACAGAAGGGAAACTGACCAACTCTCTTTAGAGTCTTGTTTAAATAATTTTATATCCGGTAATGAACACCGAGAAAAAATATTTGGACAATTTTAAGTGTTATAGTTTCTTTTGTATATATATTGATAAAAAATATTTGGACAATTTTAAGTGTTATAGTTTCTTTTTGTATATATTTTGATAAAAAATATTTGGATGATATAGTTTCTTTTGTATATAGCTAATAAAAATTTTTCGATCAGTTGCGCAGCTGCATGGTTTACATAAATCCTGGCCACACCCATACCACACCCACTTCCTGGCCTGACCACTTAAAATTTGCTTCCTCCGGCCCTGATATTAAGCAGGCAAAAATATTAGCATAATTGGGTAAGGCCTAATGTACTTGTCCAACAGTCTAGCTAGCCAGACCGTTTACGACCGCGCTGTAGGTAAAGGGTTATTCCCAGCCCCTTCCTCTTTGCCCCTCTCCTTTACGCGCTGAATTAATTAAATGGCAGACGCCCTGAAAAGGAAATGGACTTCGACTGTTGAAAGCAAGGATACGAACAACAAAACGCGTACTCCTGAGGGAAAATAATTAGGGGTACACAATATACTGGGTTAGTTCCGCAGTATTCTCTGTTACTATGCGTCGCAGAAGAACTTTAACTAGTACTAACACTAGCGCTGGAGTAGGTCACGGTGTTTTATCAGAATGGATCGAAAAGAGAGAGAAAAGATTGTCGGACAGAATATGCCTTTTTGGCTACACATTCAATTATGGAACTGACGATCCAATGGTGATTTCACTCATTGCTATAGTTCTTCGTGCTACTTGGTAAATTTACTTGGCAGTTTCACATACAGCTGTAATTATTGATTCTTTGTATTTTTGTTGTGTATGGTGGCCCTATCTCAACAGGTTAGCCTTGGGCATTTTTCTTTATGTTTACTACAACTCACAGCCAGGTTGCAAGCAGCAGAATCATCCACTGGTGCTAACAATAGCTCTGACTGGTCTCCTAATATATAATGGAGCTGGGTTAACTTCTGCTGTAGTTTGTACAATTACCAGTTTGTTAGGGAGCCTAATACGACCGAAACCACGGAGACCAGTAATAGGTATACTCCATTTTCAAATCCTTCTCTATCTGGTGGAGTTTCCCTGGCTCATTTACAGTACATATGTATGCTTCAATCCTTCTCTCCACAGATCTGATGAATGCAAAGCCTTCAATAATGCAGTAAAGATGTTTTATGCTGCAGTAGGCTTGTCTTGGGTCGTGTTTCTTGTCATTGTTACTGCACTTGCTATTGACATCGACCCTTGTGGATGTTGCTCAGTGATAAACATATGGACTAGCCTGCAGAAAGAAATTTCAGAGGAAAACTTGGAGAAAAAAAAGACTGGAAATGCAAAGAAAAATTGGCCGTTTTGCAATGTATGTTCCTGCTGCAGAAATCCTTTAACTCTAATATCAACAAGAACGGCCATGGCAGATGCTGTTAGGGCAATGGGTGTAATATTTCAAGATTTTGATAGTACCATTTCTGACTTGCTGGCCGGGTATGTATTGGTGGGGCTTCATCAGAGAAGACTTTACTACCAGGGGAAGTCTCCCGAGTCAGAATTGAACCAGGTGAGATCAGATTGGCCATAATTGATATAGCTAAGCAGAGACTAGTCCATATCAATGATAATAAGGAATAATATTGCATGTGGATACTTGTTTGTAGTTTGTTTATTTCACACCTGTATTGTTAGCATGATATTCTGGTATTGTTTAGGCTACAGTGGATCTGCTTAAGCATAATGGAACTCTGCCAGAAGACTATGTGACCCCTCATCCTGTACCACTGACACAGAAGGAAGCCAAACAGGTAGAGGAAGGAAAGTCAATGGGGACTTTGTTTCAGTATTATCTCTCCTCACTTTGAGAAGTATACTCATTGTTGTTTTGTTTTGGATAATAATATTGATAAGCTCTAAATATCCTAATGTTAATACACAATTCAATTCCAGATTCAATTCCACTAGAATGCATTCTGAGTAGGTATTATAATGTTTCTTGTATCAGATGTCTGCTACCTGTTTGTACTATTTGAAATATTCACTTGCAAGCTATGGCGGCATTACCAGCCTTGGACTAACTACAAAAGAGTCTTATAAAATCCTCTGTAAAGCTACAAAGTGAGTATTATTATTATTATTATTATTATTATTATTATTATTATTATTTACATTTTCTAATTGTTATATATAATGCAATTATCATCAATGCATTATTATACATTACATAGAGGATGTGTATGCTGCCCCAGGCGGTTGGTAAAGTTTCACGTAGAAGGGGAGAGTCAGTTTACCAATACTGCCATGATAAGTGCAGCCATTTCTTTGCCACAGGATTCCATAGTAGCATGCTCTTTCTCTAACACTGTCTACAAGGCGCCATATTTTGCCACATACAATTCCCAAAGCCATGAACTGATTTTGGCTATACAAGGATCTAACTCTGTGCAGGTTTGATACCACACTAAATAATCCATTCATTAATTACTTGTATAGCATTGTTATGTAATCATCTATGATCAGGACTTTCAAGTGTGAACCTTGCTAGCAACAATCTTTAGCTAAAAAGATTGTTTTTTTTTAATTTGTATCAAGCTGTATTTAGATTGCTATGACTTGAGTGTCGTCTAGTATGCACTGGATATACAGGACATGATCTGTTTTGACCACAGGATAAGGATAATTGAGAAATGTGATCATACTGGCTTGCTTCCTGAATATTATCTTTGAGCTCTGTTTTTGCTAACTAGCAAAAATCACATCTTTAAGTTACTAGTTCCAATATTATGCTGAAAAAAAGTCAGTTATTTTTAAGCAGCAGTTACTATTTCAAATTTTAAAGAATACACAGAAATTGTAATCCTGTGGGCATGTTTTTCCAAATGGCATTACGTGTGTGTCTATGCTTGCAGGATGCACTCACCAATGTGTCGGTATATTCTTTTCAAGTTCCTGGACTGGGTGGAGTAGAGAAGGCTTATGTTCATAGGGTAATAAGGTTGCTATCTAGGATAAATAAAAATTATAACAACCATGTTTTGCCTTAGGGATTTTATGAGACGGCTTTAGCTATCTACAATGATCTTTTGAATACTGAAATGTTCATGAATGTTCTGCTTACCAAGCAGGTATGTTGAAGTAGTGAGTGTAGTAGTAGCAGGAGCAGCAGTTACTTGCAGCTGTAATGGCATTACAGGTGGACAAGTTTCTCTTCACTGGCCATTCTCTGGGTAGTTCTGTGGCCATTATACTGAGTGTTTTATTCAAAGACAACTACAAGGATACTCCCTGGGCAAACAAAATTGAAGCATTATGCTTCAATGTTCCTGCACCAACTATGAAGTATGTCATTACATTCAACACTTAAAACCATCCCAAGCTATTATTATTAATTACTATTGCAGCTACACACTGGCTGACAAGGTCCAAAGTTTTGTGACTTCAGTCATTGCACCACATGACATAGTGTCAAGGTAACTGGTAATATAACATAGTACATAGGTAGCTGCTAATATAACACTGTCAGTATAGCCTATACATATAGCTAGCTGCTAATATAACACAGTAGCTACATGCATGTAGCTAGCTGGTAGCTAAGTAGCTATATAGTATAATAGTTAACATTGTTAGCTAATTTAATTCACCAATTCCACTTCTGTGCATTTTGGTTATAGAATCTCTATTCGTTCATTGAGTTACTTCAAGATAATGGCAGAGACTATGCTAGTGACAGTGGATTGCCACAAGCAGCAAGCTCTGTGGTGCTCAGAGTCTAAGTGGTACCAGTGCTGCCCTCCCAAACTCTCTTCAGAGGAGGATTTTGTTGGACTTGCATCAATCAATTACGAGGAAAACCAGCAGAGTACACAAAGCAATCGGACCTCAAAGTCTGAAGAGATGCAGCCACTCCTTTCAAAACAGAAGGATCTCTCTACAGATCAGAATCCTGTGGATGAATTCTTGTTCAATCTGAGCTTCCAGAGAAGTTTAGCATGGGAGAACCCAGAGCAGCCAATGCTATTTGTTCCTGGCAAAATATTGCATCTTGAAGTTCCCACACAATATAGGACTTTAAAGTAATGTTGATTAAAACTTAGTTCAATTGTCTGTAGCTAGATTGCTCATAGAGTCATTAGTTAATGAATGTATGTATTTTATTTCAGTACTGGATGGTTTGCAAAGAATGAAGCCATCAGGGCAAGTTGGAAGGCCAGAGAATCCCTCAGCACTATTCTAATCCACCCTGACATGCTGGGAGATCATCGTCTCATTGATATGGCGGCTATGCTGCAACGCATGGAATGAAGGCGTGTCACGACATGAACTTAATCTCATATAATTAATGAACTCAAGTAGCCATACAGTTTGCATAGCAGTTTAGTTAGATAAAAAATTTAGCAAGGAAATGGCAATGTGTGATCTGAAAGTTTGTGTAGCAGTCAAAATTGAAGTGGAACTGATAATGACATGCAAACATACATACATACACAAAATGCGGGAGGAACTATCAACTGTCAAGTGCAACATCTCCATGAAGGCTTGAATTGATTTCAAAATCTAATTTGTCTCTTTCCATCTCAGAGTCCTACAAGTATATAATACATTATGAAATACTAATAACAAGTTACAAGTAGCTAGGGAGGCTAAGTTATAGATTTTGACTTGAAATTTTTATTTTACTAAAACTTTAAGTTGGTAAGTATTGTTTAAGTAACAGCTGTGATTGCTCAGTAGCAAATAATGCTCATGTGCTCATTTGTTAGAGTTTACTAAATGAACAAATCAAAAGATTAAATACAAATCCATAGTGACTCATTAGATTGGAGAGCTCTAGCAATGCATGCACAATTGAGAGCAGTAGAAAGATCTTGAGGAAACACCACAGCTGGTTGTTGTTGTCGTATACTAACGACAACTAGGTTCATTCAATCAAACAATTAAAGTTCAACAATTCATATAGCAAGTTGCACCAGGATACAATACACTCTCAATAACTGACTACAGAAATAACTAATGACAAGTTATTAAATACATGACAAAACCACACGATGATGTAATAAGTATGATGCAATGATTAAAGACTAGTCTTGGTTAGATACCACATTCCTCCCCTCTTAGAGGAAAATAGAAACAAGTTCACAAAACAAATTGAAAAAGAACTGGTTACAAAAACTACCAAAAATGAATAAATTAAGATACATGACTAATTAGTGTGTCCTGGTTGTAACCTTTGAGGTGGTCTTCGATTCCTTTGAGGATATGACTTCCTGGCTGGTTTTCAGCAGAGGATTCAAGATTGCTATCTGTGCTGATGAGGTCAAAGGTGAACTATCTTGATTGGCTGTGGCTGTTGAAACCTCAGAAGTTGGTGATGAACATTCTGTGGCTGCTGATGAGTTTGCTGATGGTAAGTCTATGAAGATTTCTGAAGATTGATTATCTCTCATTTCTGATGCATCCCCAGTTTCACTCTCTTCCAATGCACTTTCACCTGTAGCTGCTCGAATTCGAATCTGATCCTGATGACAACGCCTCTCCCTCCCATTCTGAAGTTTCACTAGGAAGGAAACTGGTCCTGTGCACTTTACAGTTGATCCTAGAGCCAGTTATTTCCAGATCCATAATTCTTCACATACACACGATCACCAACTTGAAAAACACGCAATCTAGCATGTGAATCATGTAAACTCTTCTGTTTCTCTTGTTTCTGCTCTACTCTGTCAGCTATGTGAGGTTTTATCAGGTCCAACCAAGTTCTTGGCTTTCGTCCAAGCAACATTGTAGCAGGTGTAAGCCCTGTGGTTGATTGTGGTGTTTTGCGATAAGCAAATAACATTTTTTCTAGCCTCTCTTTGATACTTCCATCTGAAACTTTTTCAATCCTTTTTTCACTATTTGCACTGCACATTCAGCCATTCCATTTGAAGCAGGGTGATATGGTGCTGAAGTCGTATGACGAATGCCATTGTTCTCGAGAAGTTCCCTGAATTCCTGGCTTGTAAAACTAGAGCCATTATCCGTTACAATAGTTTCAGGAAGTCCAAACTTCGAAAATACAATTCTGAGCTCTTCAATAACTATCTGGGATGAAGTTGAACTTGTGCAGACAGCTTCAATCCACTTTGAATGGGCATCGATCATAACAAAAAATAGTTTCCCTTGAAAAGGACCAGCAAAATCCAAATGTACTCTAGCCCAAGGTCTGGATGGCTATTTCCACGGATGCAAAGGTGCTGCGGGTGGAGACGATTGTACTTCTTGACAAGCACCACACTGGCGAACAGATTTCTCAATGTCTATGTCAAGTCCAGGCCACCACACATGCATACATGCTAGCGACTTCATCTAGGTGATTCCTGGATGACCTTCATGCAACTCCTGAATAATAGCCCTTCGTCCAGTTTCAGGTACTACCACTCTTGAACCCCACAATAAACAATTATCTTGTACCAATAACTCATTGCGACAAGAATGAAAAATGTTCAAGTCTGGCTCACACTCATTTGGCCAGCCTTGCAGCTTATACTGCAAAACTCTTGACAATTTAGAATTTTTGGCGGTCCACTCTCGAATATCACTAGCTGTTACTGGCGAATCCTCCAATGTTCCATGAGTAAAACAATTTCGGGAGGCATTGTCGTCTGAGCTGGTAACACCGGAAGTGGTAATCTGCTCAAAGCATCTGCATTTGAATCTGCTCAAATCATCTGCATTCGAATCTGCTCAAAGCATCTGCATTCGCATGAGCTGTGGTGTTCCTGAAAGTCAACTTGTACTCGTATGAAGACAAAAACAAAGCCCATCTTTTGATTCTGGCAGAAGCTTGAGGTGAAGTTGCTTTATCCTCTTTGAACAGTCCCAGCAACGGCTTGTGATCGGTGACTAACTCGAACGAACGACCATACAAATAGTCATGAAACTTCCTGATCCCGAAATTGCAGGCTAAGCCCTCCTTTTCCAGTTGCGAATAGTTGTGCTCGACTTTACTGAGTGTGCGCTTGGCGTAGGCAATTGGACGTTCTGTTCCGTCTTCCAACTTGTGTGCCAAAACTGCTCCCAGACCATAGCTTGAAGCATCACAAGCTAGAGTTAATTCCAGCGAAGAGTCGAAAGGTACTAAAACTTTGGCAGACATTAACAGTTCTTTAGATTTCTTGAAAGCATTTTCCTGTTGCACTCCCCAAAGGTTGACCTTTTTGCAACAATTGATATAACAGATGCAGGATCGTAGATAAGTTCAGCAAAAATTTACCATAGTAAGACAGGAGGCCAATGTACGATTTCAATTCGGTAAATGTTTAAGGAACCGGTGCATCCCGAATTGCAACTATTTTACTTTCCAAAGGATGGAGACCTTCCGCATCCAATCTATAACCCAAATAACCAACTGACGATTGCATAAACTTACATTTATTTTTCTTAACTCTCAATCCTGCCTTGTTGAGACAAATTAACACTTCATTGAGAGCTTCCAAATGCTCTAATTCTGAATTTCCTGTGATCAAAATGTCATCCACAAATACAACTACTCTGGTATGCCTTGCAACAAACTTTCCATTACACGTTGAAAAATTCCTGGTGCTGCCGATACTCCGAACGGTAACCTTGTGTACCTGAATAGACCCTTGTGGGTATTTATTACAATGCAACTGTACTGCTTTGATTCGTCGTCGAGTCGAATTTGCTGAAATGCTTTGCTGAGATCGAGCTTAGTGAACAATTTACCATTTCCCAACTTTGCAAACAAATCTTCCACTTTAGGAATAGGATAATTATCCAACTTGGAGACAGCATTTACGGTAAGTCGAAAATCTCCACAGATACGGACAGACTTGTCTCCTTTTTCACTTCAAAAGTAGCTACATAGCTATTTATTGTTTAAAGTAACAATTGATATATAAAATCAGTTTTGCTTGCACTATATCCAAAACCTTGGGCTACTAAACATGTATGAAACATTAAGAGAACTCAAATGTGTAAGCCTTGAAATGTTTCAGCTCAAATTGGGACACATCCATAGCCTAACTATATTTTATAGCTACATGTATATTCATATTGTACAATAAGGATTTATGTTAATGTATTGAAGTGCAGACAACACTCTAATGGACGGTATTTGAAGTGCAAAACAGCCCTCTCACTAAAGAAACAAATCACTTACCTTTCAGACTATGATGCTGCTGTCTGCACCGCATGTGACTAATCCGTACCTGTCCAAGTAACTCACCATCTGTATACAAGGTATACAAACACATTGTCAATTTAAGCACATGTCATAGAACATGGTAGATGTAGACTAAAATGTCATTGTACATGTCACATGTAGACTGAGTGCATGTCATGGCACATGTCATGGTACATGTAGGCCAAGTGCATTTGTTATGGTACATATCACATGTAGACTGAGTACATGTCATGGTACATGTCACATGTAGACTGGAGCCATGTCATGATACATGTCACAAGAAGGACTAACTCAGAGTGCAGATTAACTAAACATTAAGCTCCAATATAAGGTATTGCATGCACACTGAAGGAGGTACAAAATGAAAGAAGGCCACCCACATTATTAGTGTCTCTATTAATTGTAAATCATAAGCCAGCCACTCAGCAGAACTTTACCGGAACGAAGGAACAGCTCTTCAAGTTGCACTGGAGTCACATGCACTGTTGGTGCCTCCCTTGTGGAATCATTGCAGATTTAGCATGAAACAATAAGCCACTGAGATAGTAGAGGGAGGAGAACCAGCGGAGAGTATTGGGGCAACTAAAGACTGCACCAGTGGGCATGTGGTGGAGCCGCAGCGAGTGCGAGAAATGTTTCGGGAGATCCTTATGGAGATTCCGGGATTCCAGCAGCTGGCAGAGTGTGGGATTCCCCAGGAAGTGCTGGAGGGACAACGTGTGGCAGCCAAATCGAGCAATGTAGAAAGCTCCACGATGGAGACATGGGGGGAGCCGGAGGGAAAATATTGGTAGGATATGGATAGGCAGGGTGTGGGTTACTGATACCTTTACAGTTATTGGAATGATGGCAGGGTGGCCTATGGGCTGTCCCCAACTCACAAAATTGAAGGGGGGGGGGGGGGGGGGTTATTATGAAAAGTGGACCAGTCTCCTAGGTGGGATAATGCTCAGGGATGAGTAGGGTCATGAGGAACAGGGCATGCACTGGGGAAGGGAGGGGGGAACCGAACACCCTGAGAAGATAAGGTGAGGGTGGTGCAACCATCCTGTGTGATACACAAAGTTCTTAATCACAATCTTCCCTGCTCAGGGGGGAACCATAGGGAAGTCCCTGCTCGGGGAATCACATGGAGGTCCCTGCTCAGGGGAACCACAGGAAAGTCCCTGCTCTGGGGTACGATGCAGAATTCCTGGTACAGGGGTTCTTGCAACCATGCTGCTTGGGCTGGGCCACACAAAGCTCCCTGCTTGAGGGCACCCATGCTGAAATTCCAATTGGGGGGGTACCAGACGCAAAGATCAGCTGACACTAGCTAACTGTGCAGATTCACAGGAGGCAAGGATGCTCCAGTGAAAGGGTACCTCATGCAAGAGCTGGACTCAAGAATGCAGGGTTGGGTACTCTGCTCAGGGGGCATAGCACTATGCTTCCTGCAACCATGCTGGGGAAATGACAGGGTTTCCGTTGAGGGTACTGAGGTTTATGTCCGGGTCCAGGATATCAGGTTAAGTTATACTGCCTGAGGATGCGTGACTGACTCAGGCTAGGGGTCCTACAGTCAGGGGATAGCAACCCCTTTACCCCGCTCAGGGGTGTCACTCAGAGCAAAACAATTACCCAGTTAGACATGGGGGCCAAGGAGGTGAGACATAACAATAGAAGGTGAGGAATAGTACAGGGTAGCAATGCTGGCAGTAGTGGTGAAGGGTTGAGGAGGGCTGTGTAGCTAGTCCAGACTGGGAGTAGGAAGTCGGGAGGGGAATAGGGAACTTACAGAGGGCACCCAGCTGGGGAAGATGATGGCAGCAGCTCAGATTGTGGAGGAAGCCACCAGCTGTTGCACTGAGGGAGCCTCAAGCTGCAAGGAAGAGCTTGGACCAGATGCCCTTACTGATAGAAGGGGCAGTGGGACAGATATCATAGAATTGTATCTTATGGAAAGGGGGAAGGGGAACTTAATTGTGTATAAACAGGTGATTGTGTTTGAACAGGCGTTAATGTCATGCAATGATAATCAAAGTAGAGCTTGCAAAAGGCAGTGGGGAGATGGGTTGGGTGGTAGTTAGATAGGAGGGGAGTGGGGGTGTAGGGCTGGAGTGGGGGAGATTGGGGGTCGATGATAATCAGATGTGTGTCTTGATAGGTCAATATCCCTACACCATCCACATACTTGAGATGGACAGGTGCCGGTTGGAATGCCCAGTGGTTCTTCAACAGTATTTGTGCCAAATGGTCACCACTTTGTGCTGGGAACAGTGGGATCAGGAGCTAGCAGCACACTCAGACCAGCGGTTTAGAAGATATGTGGTCTAGAAGATATGTGGTCGAGGGTAGGGTGTGTGCAGAGGGTTTACAGTGGGATGTATAAAGGAGCCAAGCAGGAGTGACAATAAGCCACTCAAATTTATGCCATCTGCCTTGGACAGGTCAGACATTATTGACAACAACCTTGAGGAAGAGTATAGCTTAGGTAGAGTAGTGGGTCCCTTGGATCCATCAGTAATCCCTCAGGTGTACTCCAATTGGTTAGGGATCATTCCCAAGGGTGCAAGCGGGAAATGGAGGCCCAATGCAGATATGTCGTTTCCACCAGGCTCGTCAGTAAACGATGGCATAAGCAAGGCCAGGTGCTCGTTGTTGTATGTGGGTGTACAGGAGACTATCAAAGGGATTGTTGCAAGAGGGCAAGGCACACTGATGGTGAAGGTTGATGTAAAGAGCGCTTATTGGAACACTCTGGTGCACCCAGAAGATAGGTGGCTAGTCAGTTTTCGTTGACATGGCTATCCTATTTGGGCTGAGATCAGCCCCCAAGCAGCTGTAGCAGACACGGTAGAGTGGATCACCCAAAGGAAGGGGGCTGAGTTTGTGGTGCACTACCTGGACGACTTCTTGTAATGTGAATACCAGCAACAAACGAGTGCTCCTGAGGGCTGCATAACACTTTTGAGTTTTTGTGGTCTGCCCCAGGGAAGATGTTCTTGAGGTGAATGTTTGAGCGAAGGCGGCAGTCCACCATATCAATGGGAAATTTCGACTTAGTAGCAGATTCAGGTCAGATGTGTTATGGTGGGCTACATTATTGGAAACATGGAATGGCACCAGCGAGCAGAGACAAGAGAAAATCCACATTTGGACGGATGCATTAGAGAGCTATGGTTGTGGCACTTGGGACCTTACATTGGGGGAGTGGCTTCAGCTGGCCTGGTGAGAAGTAGAGAGGCGAGACAGGATGGCTGAGGAGAGCATCTCGCCAAAGAGCTAGTTCTAATTGTGATTGCTTGTGCTGTGTGTGTGTGGGGGGGGGGGTCAGCCACAATGTTCCAGGTTCCCGGGACATGGCAAGCCCACACCTCCTATTGGAAATGAGCCTTGATAAAAAATAAGCATATCAGCAGGTGATTTAGCTGTGGTGATTGACTGTATCCGGTATTCATAGTTGCAAATGCTCCGGTATTGTCACAACTAACCCTGCCTACCCCGCCTCCTCTCTTGCTGTGATCCTGGCACCCAGTCCTTCCTTGTGTCCCACCTGTCATAGTTGCAGCTACCCAGCATAGAAACTCCTTTAGAAACACCTTATGAGTTTGAATATAATGAAGATAAGCTGCAATCTCCCACTGCCCCATAGTCCTGATGAGGGAATCCTATATTCCTCGCTGGGCTGCCACTGCTGCCGCCCCTATGCAGAAGCTGTAACCTGTGAAACGACTGCCATCGTAACCCAACGAGGTCAGACCTATGCCCTAGCTAGGAACCTTGTGTCTCCAGCCAAGCCGGGTGACAAATCTTACGAGGAACAAGTTGTCTCAGAGTGCAATCTTACGAGGAACTGGTAACCTTGTTGATGACCCATTTCAACCCAATACCTTCGAGAGAGTACAAATATTTAAATTTCATAGCCGATTCAGAAAGTTGGGAGAGACTGTGGCTACATTTGTATCAGAGCTGCATTCTCTTGCAGAATTTTGTAGTTTTGGAGCTACCTTAGAAGATATGTTGATAGATCGAATTGTACGTGGGATCAATAATGTGCAAATTCAACGTAGGCTACTTGCAGAGAGTAAACTTACCTTTAGTAAAGCTTTGGAAATTGTTCAGGGATTGGAGTCTGCAGCCAAGAATATGAAAGAGCTGACAAAAGGAGCAAGCCAAGAAACTTCACTGGACACTCAAAAGGTGCATAAAATTATCCCTCGAGGAAGTCAGAGAAGTCAGTTTGGTAGCGTAATAGTAAGCCTCCCTCCAAATGTCTTTGTTGTGTCAAGACAGGTCAAACTCGTTCGAATTATTATTTTCGAACATTTTCATGTCACACATGTGGCAAAGTGGGACATTTGGCAAAAATTTGTCAGAGTTCAATTGAGGTCCAAACGAAGCTCAAGGAAAAAAGCTGTCCATCATGTTGAGGAAACAGCCAAATATTCATCGGAAGAGGGAGATTTATATGCAATTCATTCTGTACCCAAGCTACAACCATACAAGATGAATGTGGAAGCTAATTGAGTAGTGCTACTTCCTACAATCATCTGTAACTTGCCGAGGTTATTGGATTGATCAGCATGGTCAAACAAGAAAGTTCAAGCGGTACAAGATGCTCCTGATCCTAAGAATGTGATGGAACTGAAATTGTTCTCGGTTTTCTAACATATTGTAGCAAATTCATCCGGACATGGCTATGGTACTAGCACTGCTTTATAACCTTCTTTGCAAAGATGTACACTGGAGATGGACCTCTGCTGAGAAAAATGCTTTTCAATTGTCCAAAAGTGCATTATCATCTTCGAAGTTGCTGGTACATTTCAATCCAGAATTGGACTAGTGCTGATGTGTGATGACACACATTCATGTCTTCATCATACAGAATAGGAGCCGTTCTGGCTCACCGTATGCCAGATGGTACTGAACAGCCTGTTAGGTATACTTCATGGTCACTGTCTACAGCTCAGCAAAATTACTCATAGCTGGAGAAGGAAACTCTAGCAATAGTGTTTGAAGTGCAGCGATTCAATCCTACTTACATTGTATTTGGACATCATTTTGAGCTAGTGACTGATTGTCTGGCACTGCTGCATGTGCACCGAGCAACCTCAGCTCAGGCTTCTGCTCGGATACATAAATGGTCACTATTGTTGTCTGCTTATGAATACAGCATTACTTTCAGGAAACACAGTACAGCACATTCATGTCTGGATCAGATGAGACCCGGAGTTATCACAAGTACTACAGTATGTACAGCAAGGTTGTCCAAGTCAGTGTGACAAATCACGCTGTTCAAATTGTGAAGAGAGGTTTAAAGAAGGAGAAGGAAGGAGCCATGATTACAAGATAAGCCAGAGTAATGATGGTTTATTGTGCACAGAGTACTACTGGTCAGCTTCGGACCGATTGGACTTGTACAAGCCTACTCTGAGCAAACGTGTGGAGTCTTGTCAGCAGAAACAGAAAACTGAACATGACACACCTGCGCAACAGTTAACCTTCAGGCAAGATGCTCATAACTTTGGAACTGGATCTAGATGGTTACCTGGAACCTCAAGAAGAAGTCTCATACTTGGTTAAGTTAAATGACAATAGACTTGTAAGACGTCACCAGGATCACATTCAGCGCCAGTCGATATATTATGAGGAGACAGAGCACTCAAGAGAGACTACCAACAAGTTCTGGAAGCTTCTGATGTTATTGAACCTATCGTGTCTGAGACCACTTCCCTACCGATTGAGGCTGTGAAAAATCCAGTTACGTCCACTCCTTCAGATAATTCTACAGAGATCATCAGCACACAGGACGCAACAAATGAATCAAGTGCTACAGAACTAGTACCTACCATCCCTACTGTTGAATCAATCAGAATCCAAGACGAATTCATTGTCTACCTGACAATTATCAACCTCCTTGTTTGTGTGCATGTATTTATCATTATTTTGTTAGCTAGCTTTAAGAATTCAGACTATCAAGATTATTCTGTAATCATTTTTTTTTTTTTTTGACCTTTCCTATGGGATATATGGTATTGTATCATCCGTTTGTTAATTTGTTTATCACTTCCATTATTGTCAGGCATGCTCAGAGGATTTTGAATTGAATGAACTTACCTGTGAATATGGCGTTTTCTACCTGGTAGCTAAGTTCTAAACTAATCTAGCCAGAGATGCCATATTAACTAATAAAAACAACTCACAGAAATTACTGGCTACTCTCTGTGTAGTACAATTGACTAGGATACAGTCATAGACCTTTATCAGTATTAGCTTCAAACCAGTGTAGATATTATCATCACATGAAATATTATGATGTTGATTGCAATGGCATTGGAGACACTAAAGGGAGAGAGAGAGAGCTATTGCATGTGATATTAGCCACAGATTTGACCTGATATATAGCTAGTGAGACTTCATAAACATTGGCTATTAGCTATTGGAAACATTTTTATCTGGGGAACTTACTCACTAAACATCCTGGGGTTTGTCTGAATTGATATATTTATGAGCTGGCTACTTAGCTACTTATCGACAAAGTAAGTCAACAAAGTGGAAACAATAATAGTTCTGGTCTAGCTATCTCCATTTATTCTGAATTAATGGGTTGTACATTAGGTATAGCTAGCTATCTGCCTCAAAATGTTTTGCATTGTGTAGCCATAATAGTTGGCAACTTAGCTACATTTCCGGCTGAAATTATGAATGGGGTCAAAAGTTTCATGTGCATAATCTTACTAGGAACAAAACTCTAGCTAGCTATAGGCATTTTCTTTTACAGCCAGTCTTGTTTTTGTTACTCCAAAATAGTAACAGGTAATCTTGGTAATTTAGCTATTTTTCCTTAGACTGGTAGCTAGCTTCTTGATGACACCAGCAAAACCTTCAGCAAAGGTGCCTGGAACATTAAAACTTTGTAGTTTAAAAACATAGGTAGCTACACTGCATATAAACATTGATAAGCATTCAGATACAATACTGTAGCTACTAACTAATTAGTCAGCCCTTACTGATAGTGCATCTTGCTGGATACTGCCCCTTACCTATCACAAATTTGTATGTAATTGCATACACAGTTTACAGTGGACCGTTCGACCGTACAATCGATCGACGGTTCAACAATTGATCGTTCAATCGACAGTCGATCACTCGAGCGACAGTCGATCATTCGATCGACAGTTCTACAATCGACCATTCAACAACCTACTCCTATAAAATTTGTACAGAAAAGCGTTCCATATATCCAACACATGCCTGTGCTTCCTTCAATGTAACACCAGTCACCCCAGCTCAAAATGGGATGTCTGAGCAACACTAAATGCTTTCCCTAACTTATACCTGTCCTCTGACGTCAGGGAGCTCGATCGCTAACGCTGGGGGTGGAAAGGACGTGTAGGCGGGAGAGGGGTGTGGCTTTAGGGTTCAATCGTAGAATATTCCCGAACCGGGTGGTTGGCGTAGCCAAACCTTAACACTCCTCTACGCAGAAAGGTCGCTAGCAACGGGAGAATACTATAGGGCCTGAAAAGTAGGTCTGCGAATAAAAGCATACTGACAACAAAAAGCCACAGTATTGGTTAGTTCGGCAATATTCTCTAATACTAGTGATGCGCTCTAATGCACATAATAGCGAAGCGAGCGATGCATGTTCCCTGTAATTGCAGCTATTCCATGCATGCTTGGTGTGACCATAGATATACAACGCGAAAGTGGGATTGGAAACGAAATAATTTTACGAATGATTTTGTATTACGTCAATTGAGAGGCCATCCGCGTTATTCGCAAACATTTTTTGTCAGGTTTTGAGCGGGAAGAAGCCGTAGTATTGGTCCAGCTTTACTAAGAGTGTTTCACTGAGGTAGACTAGTTTTTGCGGTGAAGCTCCATCTGGACTGTGACTTTATTTGCGAGGTAGGTTTGTTCTGATGGTAGTTTTAGCTATTGTCTGAACATACTAGGTGTTAGGGAAGGATTCACCATTTTGTATGGTTCTAGAAACCGGCACGTTGAGAACTATGCCTTTTGATAATGATTTTTGGAAATAACATAGTTTTTAGTTACATATAGGCCTTTCAAAAAAAATTTGCAGGCCAATGCGTGCTTGTGACATGCTTATGAAGGTGTTTTTGGGGCCAAGAAAGATGCAAGTTTGTGTACCCCTGTAGGATCACAATGGTTGAACAAATTTATTCAACTGATAAATAAATTTCACTTACTATGATGTGGGTCACATATTATCAGTAGATTTAGTTTATTATAAATACATTTCATCTGCAGTATGCCTAGAAAGTTCAGGCTCTCCATACCCATCAAGAATGGCCCTAGAAAGAGACGTGGACGTTCAGTGGCAGTTAGTCATGTCCCTTTGTCACTTGACACCCTTGAGTGGACGAGACCAAGCTTTTCCATCTCTCTTCCCATAAATTTATTATGGAAGTTGCGGGCAAGTACTTTTGCTGTTCTACAGAAGAGATTGAAAGAACTCTCTGTGCTTCAATTTGGTATGTGCTTCATTGTACTATATAAATGATTATAAATAATTATGTTATCATAGGATGGGTAGTCGCTAGTAGTGACTCCAGCCAGTTGTTTCTTACCAAAGTAGAGGTCAAGGATGGCGTTGTCTTGGTAAAACATTCAACACAACAAAAGAATAGTGTAGTGATAATAGCTGGTTATATATTGTAATAGGTAAATTACACTATTGTGATTGGAGAGACATTTCACTGGTATCTACTGATTTCTGGTGATCATCTTGACTCAAACAGTTCACTTCTTAATCATTTACCACAAGTTCTTGATACAGCCAGGAAAGTGAACATTGCCATTGAGGGTGTCCAGGTGTTACCAACTACTTTAATGTGCAACTTGCCTGTGGTCAATGTTACCAAGTTAACGAAAAGAATGAAAGCACTGTCAGTACTTCCTCAAGGTAATTTGTAAATCATCTTGTTGGCGAGCGAGCGAGACACTCTCGGGTCTAACTGAATTGGTATATGTTTATACATATAGTACTTGCATATTCACTAAATATTAATTAAGAATTAATACCTCTGGGGTCTTTGATGTATATAATTTTTATTTAGGGTGGGTGAATACCAGCCCAAATGATATGGAGCTACTGGTATTGAGCAAGATCACTGATCATCAAGTAAGAACTCCACACAAATTGCATTTTATTTGCACAGTTTATTCCTTCCCTTGGACTTGTGTTGCCCCCCCCCCCTCCGGCTTTTTAGGATTTGATTACAATATTGATCTTCACATTCTGGGCACCCTTCTTGTCCAAATACTTTCATATCCAAAGAATATTGTAGTTTTTCTTAAAAGATATATAATTGCCCCCCCCCCCTGGGAAAACAACTGAAATAAATCCTGATTTGAATTACACACATGTAGGTATTATTTTTCCTTGAAATATCTGAAGACCTTTCTTGGAAATTAGTGGTAGCAGGACGTCAATTGTCATCAGATGCTGAACTCCTAGCTTCTCTTCCACAGAAACTGGACACAGTCGGTGAACTGAAGACATTACTTACTGGCCTGCATGTTCTCAAGCTATGTATCGGAAATGATGATGAACGGTATTTTGACATTCAGGCTGTGAGGAAAGGTATATTCAGGGATTCAACTGGTCAGTATATTATTTAGTGCTGTATTCAACTCTTAATAAAGCAATTTAATTTTAGGTGATTCAGTGGTTGCCGGTTATGTCAAGGATTTTTTAGATCATCACACGATTCGTAGCACATCTTGTCATATTTTGGTCTCATCTGCCTCCTCTCGTTGCAACTCCTGTAATGCTTATCGAAAAGTATTGAATTCTATGTTGTCTCGACAGCTCAAGGAGAAAGTAGAGGATGGCACTCGGACTAATAGCCACACAAATTTTCGCTATCTCAACACTCCAGACAAGTATTATGTTTGCAACTGTAATCACCACTAGACTAAATATGTCATTTATTGTGCAGGATACTACGGTTACAGAATTTGCGTGATAGGACCAAGACATGCCAGCGCCGTGAAAAGCGTCTCAGGGAGAGGCTTGAAGCTGAAATTGAAAGGAGAGGGGTACAGGTAATCAATACGTTTGTATCGTCTTCTATGAAAATATTTTGGCATGATATTAGGTGGATGAACACTTGCATGAAGACCTGTCATCAGTAATGGAAGAGAACCATCAGATGATACTTGACAAGTATCCTGAAGATTCTTTTATGGCAATATTCTGGAAGCAGCAGAAGCATGCAGCAAGTCTTAAAAATGCTAAGTCAATGAAATGGGAGGCAGCTATGATCAGGTACAAGCTAGAGTTATGTGGGGAAAACAAAGGGCAGAACCTTTATGAGTTATTTGAGTCACTTTTTATTATGAGCATTAGTGAAGGGGGTCCTCAGAACTTTTACCAGTTTGAGGGACTGGCAGCTTCTAATCATTACAGAGGGAGGAATCTTACTTTGTTGTTTGAAGTTGAGGGCTTCAAATTAATGCATGTGTAAAATGCTAATTATATTTAGATGATCCAAGACTTTGTCTTGATCATGATTCTTGTTGTATATGTGTGGACATAAAAAAAAATTAGGTGGTGCCTCTATCTACGCCACCTCTCTGGATCAGCATATGACTTGCTTCGCAACAGTGGTGTATTGAAGCTACCATCTCAAAGAACACTTAGAGACTACACCTACTATACCCAAGCAACAACAGGTTTCTCCGTGAGTGTTGATCAACAGATGATGGATGCAGCCAACATTCTGAATTGCCCAGAAAGAGAAAAGAATGTGGTTATAATATTTGATGAGATTCATGTTAGAGAAGACCTTGTGTATGACAAACATTCAGGTAAATATATATAGTAACTCTTATCGAAATTCTTAATTCTTTATAATGATTAATATTTTATAGGCCAGATCATTGGCTTCACTAATATTGGTGACATCAACTCTCATTTAGTCGCATATGAGAAACTTGTTGAGGGAGGGGAGGAGAATCAAAGATCGTTGGCCAAGTCAGTCCTAGTCTTCATGGTCAGAGGCCTTTTTAGTAAGCTCCAGTTTCCTTATACACAGTTCCCTTGCCACAAGTTGCTTGGGTTCGAATTGTACGACATCTTTTGGGAAGCTGTTGAGCGTGTAGAAAGGTGTGGCTTCAATGTACTTGCCTGTACTAGTGATGGACTTTCAGTCAACCGTCGTTTCTTCAAGCTTCATGGCACTGGAAGCATGGTTTACAAAGCAATGAATCCATATTCTGATGAACGATTTGTATACTTTTTCTCGGACCCTCCTCACCTTATTAAGACTGTGAGGAATTGTTGGTTTAGTGACAAACGGTTGATGTGGGTAAGTACATGTATTATAGTACATAAGACACTCTGTATTATATATATTATTGTTATTAGTATGAAGGTAAATATATTCAGTGGTCCCACCTCTCAAAACTCTACAGTCAGTCACGCTCTAACCAGACAACACCAGGGTTGACGCTCATCCCGAAGTTAAAGTATGAGCATGTACACCTTACCAATTTCTCCAAGATGCATGTGGATTTAGCTGCTCAGGTGAGTTTTATTAGTGTTTATGATACGAATTGAAACTGTATTGATAATAGGTGCTAAGTAACACGGTGGGCGAGGCTCTAAAGAGAATGAAGCTTTCTGAAATGGAAAAGACTGTAGAGTTTGTGTTGGCTTTTGACAAGTTTTTTGATTGCCTCAATGTCAAAAGCCTAGAGGCTGGAAAAAGGAGTAGGAATGCTTTCAAAGCACCATACAGAGATAATTTGGATTTTAGAATTGAGGTAAAAGCAAAACACTAAATACAATCAGTCGTGTTTTAAACGGACAATTCATGACTCTGTGTATTATGTGTGTGTGTTTTAGTGGCTTAAGAAATTTCTCATATATTTGGATGACTGGGAGGAAAGTGTTCGATCACGACCAGGTTTTGAGAATCAGAGGGCAGCACAGAACAGGATGCTACTCAGTGCTCCCACCCGACTAGGTCTCCGTATAACTGGTAAGGGAATGCTATTTAATGCCCAAATTAATCCCGTTTTGTTATGCAAATTGTATTTAGTTCATTCTTTTCTGGAGTTGCTAGATTACATTTTCACAAGTGTTCCAGGGGTGACTGTGTTTCTGAGCAATCGACTCTGCCAGGACCCACTTGAAAATTTTTTTGGCTGCCAGCGTCAGAGAGGACGGGTCAATGAAAACCCCAATGTTGCGGAGTTCATTAAAAACACCCAGGCTCTTCGTATAGTTACCACTACCTGTGCTACTGTGCGTGGGAACTGTCGTGGTAGCAAAGATCACGACAACATTAAGATAGACAATACCCCCCTTGAAAAAAGAAGAAAAATACACTGATAAAATTATTTATGATAATAGTGACGATATTTGTCTAGGGAATATTTAAAAAAAAAATTATTTGTCTTCACTGTGACTATTTTGTAATTTTCTTCTAAGTCCTTTTGATTTTTGAAGTTGTGTTCTGTTTTGTTGCTTGTATAACTCAAGACAGGAGCTGGCAAAAGAAAATCCACGCACTGTCAAATACATTTCACTTAGTCTCCTTAACACTTCCTGTGATACTTCCTCACCATAATGTCCAGTAGACATACCCCACAATGTCAACAGGTCTTCATTGGACATTATTGCATCCAGAATTGTCTTCTTTGTGCTGTCATCTATTTCTGTGAGAGCCTTCACATGCAAATAATTTCTTATTTCATATTCAACTATTTCGAAAACCAAGTAGGTATCATCACTAATGTGCCATAATCCCCCTCTATCAATCTGGTTTGTCCATTCTTCTGTTCCACTACCATCCATGCTATCACCATAAAACTCAATAAGTAGGAGCACTATTTCATCCTTATACTTGTGTGAAGATTTTTCAATTTTTTTTTGTACTTTAAGGCACACATATCCTGCAACGTACCGAAGAGCATTTTTTTCATCCAGTGTGAGGGTGTAATGGGTATGTGTGACATCCTTCTTTATTTCAAATTTGTTCTTTATAAGTTCCCTGAATATTCTCGTGGTTATGTACTGATACACGGTCGCAATGGCTTTTTTCTTGATAGAGGTTTCAAAAAAGCTATCCCACTTCTAAAATCCCTGCTGGTTCGTAAGTGATGAAACATTGCCCATATTTTTTCAGCCCGCAACACAAAAGAACGCTGATCAGCTGAAAGACATTTTCTTAAGGAAGACACAAGCCAATCTGAAAAACTATCCAATTCTTTCTTACTTTCCTCAGCCATACACCATGTGAGCAAGTCAGCAGCTGCTTTTAATGCTTTTGTGGCTCTTTCAGACTTCACTTTAAAACCATCATCTTCCAATAACTTCTGGAGGTTGTCTTTCAGAAGACAATATTCTATTTCAGCAGTGCCTAAAAAAAATATTAAAGAGCTAGCTGAAAGATGCTAGAATACAAGAAGCACTAATTCTAACAGACTTACCCGCCATAGTCTCTTCAGAGCACGTTGGTAACGCGCGTGCCAGTAAATGTTGTTTTTTACGAGTACAATTTTAAGGTAACGCGGATGGGGTCAAAATACGTACGTACATAATTCCGTTTCCAATCCCACTTTCGCGTTGTATATCTATGGTGTGACTAGGAACATTTAATGGCTTTTCAAAAAGAAAGATTCTTTACTTTGCTACCTGTTTCTGTTTCGTTTTAGCTCTCCTCCTCCTTGCCCTGTCTTTTTCATTTCTTATCTCTCTCCTTACTAATTTTTCTTCTGGAGTTTCTAACGCCCTCAAAGCTCTTGACCGAGCGTTTCTAACGTTTTGTCTCTCTTTCGCAGAATTTGTTTCACTGGGCATCGCTACTTCGTAGGCAGGTAAACAAAACAAAATGTTGCTAAGAAGGTTACCCGGCCCGCGCAAGCGCGTAGGAGAAAATGTGCACACGTACGCCCACGCAAGAACAAAAACAATTCCTAGACCTAAAAAACAAAACAACATAATACAGTCATTCCGCAACCAAACCGGAAGCCAGACGTTTTGTGTACGATTTTATTTTTTGACCATTCCTTACCGCCAAAACCCCGCGAAATCTCGCCTAGATTTTGGTCAATTTCAATTCTATACAAACTAGCGAATGAGCGTACAGCACTGCTGGTTTGAGTCGTATTATTTTCTGCATATTCTAGGCTTGTACTGAGAACAGAAAACATTCGTTTATCTAAAGTATAACTCAAAATCTAGCAACTCTATTGCATGCCCTGAATATTTGACATCCTCACAAAATTGGTGAAAGAAAATTTTCGGACACACCCCCAGCTACCATACCCACCTTACTAAAATTGCATAACATGCTTGAATGACCAGAACAAGTATTACCTTGTGCAGCCAGCTGGAAAAGTCATAAACTTTTACCCAAGTTTGTGGTTATTCGATAAAGCCAAGTAACCAGATTTCATGGTAAGACTAAAGTATCTATGGCTTCCACTTAAAACAATTAATACAATACATTAAATCCCTCAGGAAATATATTCAAATTGACCCTCTATCTGGTTGTTGGTGGTATATCAGGTAAGATGACATTGAAACAATAAAAAAAATCATTATGAAATAACACAATAAATCAATCCTTTGCAGTGTAATGACTGAATCACGGAGTGGTAGAAGTCTCGCCACAGCGTCTTCAGATGACAGCAGTTCCCAGGTAGTTTGCTTTTTCTGTAATGGCTCCCATCATAACATGAGCAGTCCCATGCAGTGGAAGAAAGAAACTGCACGGACATTTGCCTTGTCATATCACATCCCACAAGAGGGTGTAGTATGTCAGGCATGTAGGAAGGACATAACACGAGTGCTTGTTGACAGCAATCATGTTCCTCGTTGGTCCAAAACGTGTCACAAAAGAGAGTGCTGCATAAAAGAGTGCAAAAATATTGTATTTGTGTCACTACATAAAACCACTACAGAAGATCTTGACAAAGTGCTCCAAGCTTTGGCTTTAGAGAGTTCAATTTCTACTCTACCCATGCCACTGTGCAAACAGCATTATCATACAGTGTACAATCAACTACACCCCACTCAAACCCACTGCAGCACATGCAAGGTATCACTAAGACATTCTAGTCCCAAACCATGCCCTCAACCATCAACAATCGAAAACTATTTAAAAACCAATACTGGCTTTCAGGGTTGCATTGCAGAAAACGATATGGTATGTTACACTTGCTATCGATCACATTTGTTCATTTTGAGACAGTGCAAAACTGTTAGTACAGACAGAGATCTAAGAGAGTGCATTTCTATGATAGACAAGAAAAAGCATACTATTCACTCTATTAAAGATCTGATTGAGGCAAGTATGGATAGAGTGATAGCTGCTGTTGGCAGAGAATTACTGGAAAGAAATGCCTTGCTGCTTCCTGATGTATATGACTGGTTCTGCCTTTTTGCCAATGAGCAGTCACACCACTTGAAAGATGTTGATACATTGAAACTGACTACATCATCTAATATTCTCAGCAATCTAGTCGCTACATTAGAACACCATATTACATATTGTTGCAAGACAAGAAAGTATGGCACACTACTCTACAGGCCCCAGACAGACCTGACAGAGAACCTAGCCAAAGCTTTGTGGAAGCTTCGTCAAAAAGACAAGAACTGTGCGACTACCTCTGATGCATTCAATACTACTCACAGCTCCCAAACCAAAGACAACACACAAGTGTTAAATAATTTGAATTCATTAGCATGCTCGCATATCAACACCTATCTAAGACAATACAAAAAAGACAAGTTTGAGCTATCAACTCTTACAATAGATGAACAAATAGACAAAATTGACCCAATGCTATGGGAGGCAATACAGATCTTAACAAGATCTACGTCTGAAAAATTTGGAGTTACGACTTCTTCACTTTCTAAACACACTAAAAAAGTGCGAAGATTTTTCATTTTTTGTGCTATGATGTTTTGTATCAATGACGATTACACAATACCATTGCATACTTTGGTCACTGATATCATTGATGGTCAGGGTGGTTCAGCCATGCTAATAAAAATACTCAACCGGCTAGGTGCCTGTGCATCTGCTGATACTCTGTCTCGTTACATTCAGCACAAAAATAGTAACCGAACTGATGCTATTTGTGATTACCTTGGCACAGATAGTTTCACGATTGTCTCAGCAGACAATATTGACTTCTTGCATAGTTATGCTCGGGTTTCAAAAGGAAGTAAAAGCAGTACACATGCAACTTCTATACAAGTGGTTCAACCCCAACCTTCTCTTTCAGAACTCAGTATATGTGGTGAAGTGTGTGATACTAATATACTTGCTGTGGGTACACCCGGCTCAAAGAGAACTGGAGAAAAACCACCACCCATGTGTCTCCCACCCTCCAAAAAAAAAGAAAGAAAGCCACGTACAGGAACCGAGCAGTCTAGCCCTCAAACTTTAGATCAGCATGAACACATTTGCATACCCTCAGGTAATACCACTGGACACATTCAAAAATGTAAAAATCTTGATAATTTTTTCCCAAATTCCCAAGAAAGAATAGCACTTTCTGAGTTAAAGGAAGAAATGAATGTGTATATGCTTCAGAAGGTTGCCATTGCCAATAATTGCAATGATAAGTCTCTCCTCAACATTCAGGATTATTTTTCATGTACAAGGGCCACACACACAGAAAAATCACAAGTATATTTTTTGAATATTATGGATGCTGTTGCTGACAATAAAGATACCCTGATGTCAATGTTATTTGACCTACATGTGCAATTTATTGCATCCAGGCGGTGTGAATACTTGGTGGTTGAAGGTGATGCCAAATTATATGAAATTCTTCAATCCCTGAAAGTGGAATACGATAGCGAATTAAAATGGGTTGTGCCATACCCAGGAGATTGGCATGCACTTATGAACTATCAGAAGGCCCTAATGAAACCTTATTTTGATGCTGGTTTGAAGTCACTAGCAGAAGCATGCGGCTACCCAACAGCTTCAATTAAACATTGTAGCCAGTTCAAAAAAACCCACTTATTTATCATGGAAGCTTGGGAGGCTCTATATAGAATCATGTTGACGAAGTTCTTGGAATCAGGGTATGAAATCAATACAGCATTGCTTGATGATGTCATACAATCCCTTCAAGATGTTAAAGCAGAAACAAGAAATACGTTTCTTTCAGAATTTAACTGTATGATTGCTGATATAACCAACAAAGTACCACAATTTAGCAGAAAATTTGATGAATTTATCCACAAAATGTCAAGTTCGGATGATGTATGGAAGCTATGGTCTCAGTTTGTGTTCAGAGATGGCATGGCCTATATAAGTCTATTTCTTGCTATACGTAGTGGTGATTGGCACTTGCGAATAGCAAGTTTAAAAGAAATGGTTCCTGTGTTCACTGCATTTGACCATCCCACCTACCAAAAGCTAATTAGTCATCACATTGCTGATTTATTGGAGTTGCCAGATTCTATCATGGTAATGCTATCACAGGGAGCATTTGTTATAAACATAATGGGTAGGGAGTGGCACTCAGTCGCAATAGACGAAGGCCATGAAATGCTAATAAACAAGCAATGCAAAAATGCTGTGGTGAAACCGTCGGAAGATTATATGAAAAGAATGGCAACATACTTGACTTACCGAACCAGAACTCTTCAGAGGTTCAATGAGCAACTGTTCCCCCAGTCCTACAAGAAGAGAGATGCAATCCCCTCCGTGTTTACATCAAAACCTATGGATAAAAAATTTGAAAGTAATATCCAATCTCAAATAAAAGCAATGATTCAAGTTTCACTCTTGCCACTGACAGATGTCAACCGTGGTCTGATAAATGTTTTTAATGGCATTGAGGCTACAAATCAGCAACATCACGATCTCCTCAATTTCAGACATATTGGAGAAGAAGACTATAAATTACGGATAATGTATAGCATTCTCAAGGAACCAAGTGTGAAAGCACCAAATAGGAAAAAAGCATTGCAAACCTTCTCAATAAAACAAATAAAAACGGTTCGAGTGTCTCAACTTGAAAAAGATAAAAAATTGCTTGTATCTGCTATGAAAAGAAAAATTCTTTTTTCACAAAAATTTGGGAAACCAGTAGAGAAACCAGAGGAACAACTACTAGAATATCCTCTTTCAATAAGTGATAGTGATGGAAATCCTCTCAAGGGGCAAAAATCATATTTAACTAAAGCACTACAAAGAAGATACAAAGATGCTAATCCTCCTATCATTACATCCTGCTTGCCATTAGGCTGGGTACCTCAGTGTTGTATTATTGAGGGAATGTTTCTGATTAATACGTCACCACTACCCAATCACTTCAATTTAGCCAACTATGGTAGCTTTTTACTAAAAAGATTCATTGTTTCCTATTGTAAGAAAGGATGTGCAGAGGTTCATGTTATCTTTGATTCCCCAGATCGACTAGAAAATACACCAAAATACTTTGAGCAGAAATACCGAGACTCAAAAGCTACCATAGCAACTGATCATAAATGCACAGAGCTCACAGGAAGTACCTTGATATCTGGAAAGAAATGGAGGGAACACTACCTCAATTGCAGAAAATGCAAAAGAAAATTAGTGGTATTCCTTGGTGATTACTTCCTTAAAAATTCTAGCACATACCTCAAAGAACATCAAAAGCTGTATGTAGAAGGCGCTTTTGATGGAGAAATTCAAGACACCGCATGGTTTGTCACAGAGAACAACAGCATCCAACCAGATCCCACATTCATTAGCAATGCTGAGGAAACTGACACCAGAATATGGCTACATGCAAGAAAGACAAGGAATACAAAAATTCTTGTATTGTCTCCTGACACTGACATCTATGTAATTGGCATATCTTTACAGTGTGCACAACTGAAAGACGTCATGGTACGCATCAGCAAACAGAATGCAAGAGAAACTGCTTTTCTTAGTTTGTCGGCATTGGTTAAAGCCTTAACAAATGACCCAGATTTAGGAAGATTAAACAAATCAGATCTACCCCAGCTGCTCCAAACTATTTATGTTACGACCGGGTGTGACTATATTTCCTTCTTTAGTCAAGTAGGAAAGGCCACTTTTTAAAAATATTTCTTTCAGTATGCTTCATTTATAATTGACCAAGAGAACCCACATACTCCTGGCTCATTAATGCATACTAATATAACCAATGATGAATGGAAACATGGATTACTCTCCTTTCTTAGGCTAATTGGTACCGTTTATTTTAAAAAACATTCATCAGCTTTCGACGTGCAGTCTCCGGTGACACATTTCACCCAGTTTTGCAATCCATCTATTTCCACTGAAGAGCAACATTTCAATTGGTTAGAGAATATCAGACAAACAATCTGGTACCGGACTAAATTTGATAATGAAATGCTAGCGTCCAACCAGGCCCTTACTTTTCATTGGAAGAGATCTTGTTGGGTAGTACATATGTGGAAACAAGCCGATTCAAATTACATGATCCTTGAACCCATCACAGAGTATGGATGGACATTAAAAGATAGTCAACTAAAAATCAAGTGGGACACTGAAGACAATCTCAAGGCCATTAGAGAGAGAGTGACGAAACTTACTAGGGGTTGCAAATGCCTTTAAGGCTGTCATACTAAAAGGTGTGGATGCATGAAGAAAAACCAATTATGTTCTGCTGGATGCGAGTGTACTCATTGTACTAACACCCACTCCAGCACCTCTACAACTACAACCCTCACCACTGAATTACCTTCTGATGACCGTGATGACCTGGACGATGACCTGGACAACATCATGACCAGCGTATTTGGAGGGGACGACCATTATGAGACAGACCTGAATCAAGGAAGTGAGAATGAGGAGAGTGAATACAGTGATGGTAATGAAGAAGTTGAAGAAATTGACAGTGCAGGCACTGACAGTGATTACTAACTTACTAATTGTTAATAGTCATTGGACATACAAATCACAATATTATATTGTACAGTATTTTGTGTGACATTTTATTTTCAGACACTGGTTTCTATAAAGTAAAGCAATAATAATAATCACCTAGTATTAGCCCTTAACTAAATAAATTATTATATCGTGTACCAGTTTATTCCAGGAGATATTCTTGATCACACAGACAGAGTTCAGAGTCTTGAACTTGAACAGAAGACATAACTACTCTCGTAGAGTAACGTGCTAACACGGTAGACGCGTAAACACCACATATTTTGTAACCTCAGTCCCCTTCCGACAGTCTCCGGTGGCCATACCGCGCTTTGAGGAGCAATTAAACAGAAAAAGCTTTAGCTAAAGCTTCGCTGGATATGTCAACAACAAATGTGGAACTCAGGCTTCTACATTACGTCATATAAAAATAAAATTCACGTGACCGTGGCGGTTGCGGAACAACTGAATAGCGGACTCATTAACTAGACCTAACAAAAAAACAACAACTCAGCTTCGCTGAATTATGTGTCTCGGAAGAACTTTAACTAGTTCTAACTCTAGCGCTAGAGTAGGTCACGGTGTTTTATCAGAATGGATCGAAAAGAGAGAGAAAAAATTGTCGGACAAAATATGCCTTTTTGGCTACACATTCAATTATGGAACTGACGATCCAATGGTGATTTCGCTCATTGCTATAGTTCTTCGTGCTACTTGGTAAATTTACTTGGCAGTTTCACATACAGCTGTAATTATTGATTCTTTGTATTTTTGTTGTGTATGGTGGCCCTATCTCAACAGGTTAGCCTTGGGCATTTTTCTTTATGTTTACTACAACTCACAGCCAGGTTGCAAGCAGCAGAATCATCCACTGGTGCTAACAATAGCTCTGACTGGTCTCCTAATATATAATGGAGCTGGGTTAACTTCTGCTGTAGTTTGTACAATTACCAGTTTGTTAGGGAGCCTAATACGACCGAAACCACGGAGACCAGTAATAGGCATACTCCATTTTCAAATCCATCTCTACCTGGTGGAGTTTCCCTGGCTCATTTACAGTACATATGTATGCTTCAATCCTTCTCTCCACAGATCTGATGAATGCAAAGCCTTCAATAATGCAGTAAAGATGTATTATGCTGCGGTAGGCTTGTCTTGGGTCGTGTTTCTTGTCATTGTTACTGCACTTGCTATTGACATCGACCCTTGTGGATGTTGCTCAGTGATAAACATATGGACTAGCCTGCAGAAAGAAATTTCAGAGGAAAACTTGGAGAAAAAAAAGACTGGAAATGCAAAGAAAAATTGGCCGTTTTGCAATGTATGTTCCTGCTGCAGAAATCCTTTAACTCTAATATCAACAAGAACGGCCATGGCAGATGCTGTTAGGGCAATGGGTGTAATATTTCAAGATTTTGATAGTACCATTTCTGACTTGCTGGCCGGGTATGTGTTGGTGGGGCTTCATCAGAG
>WLWD01001449.1_pt1:35000-112978 | contig 112978 bp, 96 predicted proteins | sample 6712731 | NCBI WGS metagenome assembly WLWD01 (sample SAMN12718690, study PRJNA576275) | sponge metagenome | isolation source: marine sponge | host: Mycale hentscheli | place: New Zealand: South Island, Marlborough, Capsize Point | collected 2014-11-01 | reverse complement strand
TCAATCGGTTTAATAAAACAACAACAACAAAAAAAAACAAAAGAGCCATTTCTAGGATAACACAATGTAATAAAATTTTATTATCCTAAACACCAGTTGTGAAAATTACCTTCTTTTTCTTCTTATTTTTTCTAATTGCTGAAGTAGCCAATAATGCCTGCAGTAAATATGCAATTCACAACAGCATATAATTATACTGCAACAAACTAATGTAGAATTACATATTTAACACAAATAAGAATTTTTTTAGCAGACTAAAACACATTCTATTAGCTACAAGTGGAAACATTTGTTAGTTAAAACTTGTCAACATCTTAAAAGTTGCCTTACCACTGGAAACAGAAGCGCATTACACCAAATTGACTGTATTTGCTATGTATGTATTTTCAGGGTAATATCTTATTCAGGTCATTAAAAACCATGGAAGGCACCTGGAACTGATTCCATCATGGCTCACAGATGGAAAGTTAGCCCCCAGTCTGTTATGTCTGATTTACTAAACTATAGAGCAGATGATTCACAGTAAGACAATATTTTTACCCAAGGATGGGTGAGAGGGGAAACATAGTCAGTATAGACATAACACGTGTCTAAACTGCTTAAAAAATCCTGACAAGTGCTTTGTGAGGATCCTTTGGCTAGCCACGCTGATCATTACAATCAGCACTCCTTGTGGAACTGAAGACATTAAGAAGGATTGTCCTAGACACATCAGCGCTCTTTTGTTTGATTATGCCATCAGGCAATTACAATACTGTAGCAATGGGCTGGATTAACTACCAGAAGGTTAATCGCTCCCCAAATTACTGGTTGCTGAGGGTGCGTAACCCACACTGTCAAACAACTTTGGTACTGGACAAAAGAGTTCACCTCCGTTTCCCCTCAAACAAAAATTGTTCCAAGAGGATACACTTTCCCCTCTGCTGTTCTGTTTTGTCGCATGAGCTCCGAGGTAGGAGGAGTAGTCACTATTCTGAAAAATCGTAGACACACCTTTTCTTCACGGATGACTTGAAGATGTATTAAGAACGGGAATCACAGACAAGGAGTATGGTTATATTAATTGATTAGACATAAGTGATGCCCCTAAAACTTCGGAAATTTGTAGTTGTGTATGTGATAATGGGAAAAGGTGAGCTATAGAGCAGACCTATACCTGTCTGACAATAGAGTCACCGATACCTAGGTTCAGTCCCCCCCCCCCCCTAAAATTTTTTCCCCAACTGAATTCTTCAAAAAAAAAAAAGATCAGTATAAATAACCTTACAGATTAGTTACACTTCTTCAAAATCAACATTTCTCTAGTTCTGGTCCTTCAACACCAATTCCTATTAAAGCATAGATGCTGTAGTTTTTGTATAATGACAGAGGAACTTTATATTACTTAGGTCCTCCAGAGAGGAACACTATTAAGTTAGTTTCCCCGCTTTGAGGGCAGGGTTAATTTGTGTCCCTCTGATTGCACTTAGAGTTCCTAGTGTTAAATAGCAGTTGAAACATTCTAAATTAGTTTTGTGAGCCGTAGTGAACTACTGTCTTTAGGGTCCCTCAGGCCCTAAATAGTGCCCTCGCTGTGCTCGCGAAGAAAAAGCCTAATGCCTCCAAGACCCTAATAATGGTCACAGAGGCAGCGCCTAACTGTAATATAGTTTATCAAGTCTTCATCTGAAATCTGTTTCACAGTCTCACAGTCATGACTTCACCATATCATGAAGATAAACTATTTTTTGCGACTCGACAAAATTTCCCCCCTTAGCGAAAAATCCTGTATGAATCCATGACATGTATATCAAACTTAAGCACCCATTTCATTTCCATTCCAGAGTTTTAGGTCCCAGTAGTTTATTTAGGGCCGTATTTGGTGAAAACCTGCTTATTAGCCTGGAATTCTGGCTAAGTAGAAAGACTAAATTTCATGCTAGACTACTATTTTGGGGACAATTTAAACAAGTCAATTTCGCCACTGTTGCAGCATAGCTTTAGTCCCTAACCTTCAACAACACTGTGAACTTGAACTGAGCCAGTACTCCCATATAAAATGTAGTACAAAAGATAACACTACAAAGAACCAGTGATTAAATTTCTCTCCTTGAGGCAAATAGACCATAAACTAAACAATTATGATAGTTCTACATATAAACAATAGGGAGGGAAAAAATGTTATGGTGCCAGTCAAATTTTAAACACGGAAGAATAACTACAAAAAAAAAAAAAAGGATCATGAGGGTTATTGCAGTGTGCTGGGAATTAAAAATCATTGTTACTGACCAGGGCTGCATTGCCAAATAATTTCTGGATTTTGTTAAAGGCAAGCTAAATAACGCACCTAGTCAGAATTGGAAGAAGCTAACGATTTGAAAGCAGATGGTAAAATCAAAGCTCAGACAATTATGCAACACGGAATGAGTCATTAGTGCCAATCCTTCGTTCGCTCCCCACGTCCACTAATACAAGGAAAGGTAAGGGTCGGCGACCAGACTAATTCATCCGTTGGGGGATACAATTTGCATCAAATGGTAAGGGGTCGCTACCTTGAGGCAATTCTTGGTAATTCTTTGTGGGTTGACAATTCTATCTGTGAGCGTGATTGACATAGCACACAGTGTAAAGCTGATAGCCCTGTTAAACTCTCGACCGTTGACTTACTGGAAACTCTCTGGACGGCTTTGCTGTAGGAATGGCTAGGAGACCTGGGTGGTCCAGAAGCTTCAGAAACGACCCTCAGCTGCAACAGTATTTTTTGGACCAAGTTGTACCAACAGGAAAAAGCCTGGGAGTAGGATCTTATGGATCTGTGGTGGAAGTAAGTATGTGAATGGGATATTTAGGATGCTAGCTTTATTGATGCATGTTTTCTTGTATTGTCAAAGAACATATAAATAAGTTTTGTTCCTATATGATCTAGTACAAAGGCTATCAGGTAGACTAGACTCTTTACCTACCGTTAATGCTAAATTGGGAAGGAAAGTGTTGAGAACACAATACAATAGCTTGATTACAACACTTCATTAATTCCTAAGCATTGGTGTCTTATCTATCATAATGTCACAACTCTGTGATATTGAGTGAGTCTTGAAAAAAACATAGTGGTGATGCTCTGTAGCTTTTTGTATTTACTGCAAGCATTCATTTGGAGAACCATTGGGAGGTACTTAAATCATAGCAATTCAAGGTTGGTAAAGGGTCCGTCTCTGTGAGACTATCTGTGTGGTGGATAAAGATGGCCGGACTCAAACTGACGTGCATCATAAATTAGTGATTAGCACAGATTTATAAAGCCTCTACTTGTATAATTTTAAACTCATTCAAGCAATTTTTTTGGAATGGCATATAGTACAGACATTGTCTCTACGTGGTTCCATTGCATTTTAAGTTTGCTTTTAATTTGCTCATACAAATAAAAAGTTTAACTTGTTAGCTATGGTATATACATTGGATTGGTTTCTCTATTTTTTTGCGCTGAGTCTGACAAGAGTAAGAAATGGCAAGCGAACCTAAAACTACGCTATTGAAATGATTGATTTTAACTTCTAACTCTCAAGCTACTAAAAAAAGTCGGAGTTTTTAAATTACACAGATACGGTAAGGGAATTCAATTCCATAGTAAAGCACTCCCCGCAACTGTTGGTATTTGGAAAAAAAAAACAACAACAAGTTACGTTATTTCAATGCTTTCTTTGTGATATTCTTTTAGCTGTAATGCACAATACTTTCAAACAACTCGACATACCTACACCAGACTAGCCTTCATGTCTAGTGGACAGCGAATTTTCAAGTTAATACTGTTGCGTAGGGCTCATAACTAAGACAAATAGCGTATTAACTTATCTATACCACTAGCTCCAATAGAAATGGAACTCCACCAAGTTTTTGGTTGATATGTTGAAAAAATTTCATACAATATGGGTAGAACTTCTGCGCTAAACAACAATGGCATAGTGGTCAACTGGAAACAACTTGGAACTGTATGTTTCCAAGGGTAGAGTTGCACGCATGTTGTGGGGTTTGTATGGGTTATCTCGGTAACCGCTGCCACCAGAGTTCCCCCCTTCCCTATTGACACAGGTTAGGTCTTTATAAAATTATAAGGCAAAGGAGAACTAACACACAATCATACAACTCAGTTTAAATAGCAACACAAACTCCACCCAAATATGACACATGATGATGCACACAAGCTCTATACTTCCTGCCCTGCAGCGTTTAGTTCGCACTGCCGGAAGGCACAAACACGCACGTGATTGGTGCATAGTCAATCAACGCTAATTATAACTTCTACAAAAATTGCATGACTCTGCTTCGTACACTAACTAATAAATAAACATGCATGTGAACTGTTCATGACATGGGTGTGGCTGCAGCCACACCCATCGCACTTTCTCTCTTCTTCTCTTTCTCTTCTCTCTTGTCTTTCTCTTCCTTCTTGTCTTTCTCTTCCTTCTCGTCTTTCTTCCCATTCCTCTCCAATCTCAGACCCACACATGTGTTTACCAGTACTATTTCACTTAGATACTGTAATATTTCACTTGGTTATAGTGCTGTTTTACCAAGTTACTGTGCTATTTCACTTTCCCTGGGCAACTTTAAATGAACAGCAATTTTCCCCATACATTGTAGAATACGTACCATACTATTGACTACGTAATAAACTTAAACTCACCTATATATCATGACTCACATCCTTTTTGTACCTATCACTGTTTTTGTGCCTGTCAGGTTTGCTGATGGCCAAAAATACAATATCTGAAGCAGACATTATACTGTTATTTTGCGCGCTATATTTCAATTAAACTATTAGGTGAAGCATCGTAATAGTTTATAAACAACAGAAGTTTGTCCTAGTGAGGTACTGTACAAAATTTGAAAGTGGTCGATAATTCTACTACGCCATTAGTACAGTTAGACGGTAATCGGTAGCGGTGATCGATATTCGGTCTTCTACCAAGTCACTAAATACTGTTCAACTAACCTTTTCTGGCTAGCTAAGCTTTTAAACTTGTGATGAATTTGATTCAAAAGTATTGAACTACAAGTTATATTTAAGCACATCACTAGAGAGTATTCTAGATTGGATTTACAAATCTCGAACAAAATCTGGTCAATAGTCGGTTGCTTACGCTATGTTAAAAAATAATCTTCCTGATATAAAGACATCGTAGAACAATGAATCTTGCTCTGTATAGACTACTGTGATTTTACACCAATGTTTTAATCCCATATTGTTTTCTATTTCAGGTAGAATACAGTAAAGTAACATGTGCTGCTAAGCGTATGCATGAACTATTACTGGATCCTGGTAATCAAGGAGTTGGAGAGACTGTAGACAGATATCAACGAGAATGTCAACTCATGGCAGGTCTCCGACATCCTAACATAACACAGTTCCTTGGTCTGTGTTTCCTTGAGGGATCCGATATACCTCTACTAGTGATGGAGAGACTAGAAATGAGTGTGGACGACCTCCTGGAGTGTGCCCCTAATATTCCTTTTGCAGTCAAGATCTCCATTCTCACAGACACAGGCAGTGGACTTGTCTACCTTCACAATCGATCTCCTCCCATTATTCACAGAGATCTGACTGCTCGAAATGTTTTGCTTACTTCATCTTTAACTGCAAAAATCACGGACTTGGGCAACTCTCGAATGGTGACATTAAATCCAACTCAGCTTGCTCAAACACTCTCAAAGAATCCAGGGACCACTGTGTACATGCCACCAGAGGCTCTCAGTACAATTCACAGATATGGACCGTCTCTGGATATATTTTCATTTGGACATCTTGCTCTTTATGTGTTTACTCAGGTAATGTAGAACACTATACTGTACTTAAGTGACTTTGTTTGAGGTATGTATTAAATACTTACAAATCTAGCTTGCTTATTTGTGCACTAGTCTAATAACATTGAATTGGTAGCCTTTTTTTTTTTCAGTGAGCAATACATTTTACAATAAACAACCTGAAAACAGTAACATTTAGCTACGATGTAATTTGATGATTTATTTATTTACTAATAGATATTTCCAGGAGAGCTGCTATTGGCTACACATTCAGATCCACACAATCCTGGTCGAGTTATTGGTCGCACTGAAATAGAGCGTCGTGAGGTGTACATGAAGAAGTTGGAGAATCAGTTCTTGGAATCTCATCCTATTCTAGTAGAGATGGTGACTAATTGCCTGCACAATACTCCTCAAACAAGGCCCACTGCTTTGGCTGTACTTGGAACACTTTCACCTGTGAAAAAGGAGATAGAAAACTCAATCGGAGGAAATTTAGGGAAGTCACTGAACGTGACAAATGTCATGCACATGAAGGAAACAAAAGAGAAGAACAAAAGAATAAAGGAGCTTGAGGTAACTCTAGTCAATTTTTTTAGTCTAGTATCTACATTGAGTACTATTTTAAATGAACCTAAACTATTTGAGTAATTATGATCATATAAACGTAACCTAATGAATCTTTATTCTAAAATCTATAACAAAATTGATTGTATATTATATGTAATGTTATTTAGATCTCTGAAGCCAGATTGGAAGCAGATATTTCAAAGCTGGAAAATGACAAGCAAATATTGCAAACTTCCAAATTGCAAGTTTTAGGAGAAACCCGTTTGCTTGACACTGTAATGGCCGAGAAGAATCAACTGATAATTGAAAACAATCAACTCCAGAAAGTGAACAAGCAGCTTGTGTCTGAGATTGATTGTCAACGTATTGAATTAGAACGCCAACAAAAAGATAACAAATCTCTCCAATTAGAGTTTATGCGACTGAAAGCAGAACTAGAAAGCATATCAGCATTGGCATCTAATAGCAAGCATAAAAATTTTGTATCTCCGGTAAGTGAGTACTTTACCAAAACATGAGCAAGTTTAGTTAGCTAGTCCATGATGACAAATTTTTAAGAATAACGGTAGTAGTTAAATTTTCAAGTTTTTGTGGGGGCAGTCAAAGGGCTAACATCTTTAAAATGTTTTCATGTATTACAAGTATTATGAATTATACAACAAAAATATAATGCAGTAGATACTGTTTACTTTGAAGCCTAAATAAAAATTGGTTTTAAAATAATTACATAGATCGCTTGATATGTTATGAAAATTTCATGGATACAGGCTTGTAAGCAGTAACCATGGCAAAACTTCAGCTTTAGAAAGAAAATACTAGTAGCTATTTATTAATCCTCAGTGTGCATGTGTGAGAGAGTTATAGTAGTCATTTTTCTGTCTGTCTGTTTGTCTGTGTCCATCTGTCTGTTTGTGTATTGTGCTATTATTATAATTTTGGGCTGCTTATTTTAGAAAATGTGAAGCTATCAGCTCAGTGTGGGTACTAGCCTTTGTGGGTAACTCCCCCTATTAGCATATAATCACGTGAGCTTTGAATAACTTGCTTCTCGTGGTATTTTGTTTATGCAAGGAAAGTTAACAGAGTACTGAAATTGGAGTCACATGTTGAAAATATACACCAGTGAGTATCTCTAGCCGGTTTTTATTGTTCATTTTTTACATCTACTATTTCCATTGCTCGAGCTATAATGATACCTGATCAGAGTTGAGGTTGATTATGATTACAATCGTAATCGATTACAATCGATTACAAGGTTTTGCGTAATCGTAATCATAATCAAAATCATGTGACTAATTGTGGGTGTAATCGTAATCGTAATCATAATCATATTTTTGTAATCAAACCCATAGAACTATTACTGGTAATATTAGCAGTGAAGTAGAACAGCAAGTGTTTGCTATAATTAGTTGTGACACAGCAGTTTTTAACTAATACCACTTTTTACAGTGTTGGTTAGTGTTCTATTGACACCTAATAGTCTACAAGGGAGAGCTTGTCTAACTTTGCTTGTGTTTGTGTGTGTGTATGTGTGTGTGTGTGTGTGTGTGTGTATGGTGGGGAGGTGGATCATTTTATCATTCATGACTGGCTCTGAATGCCTTGAGAGCTAGCTGCTTACTGAATGCTAGAAAGCACAACATTTGTTTAAAAAACTTATGTTTCTTCGTTGCAACAATCATTAATTTTTGACATTGTAATCGTAATCATAATCGTAATCATAATCATAATCGTATATTTGACTGTGTAATCGTAATCATAATCATGTTACCGTAATCAACCCCAAGTTTGTACCTGATGAGAATAAATTATTATTTTAGTTAAATTTATTTTTAATAGCTAGTGTATAGTAGTGCTGAGGGTTTGCACCTTTGATGTTTTATTTAGTACAAATAATTTTTTCATTGTTATTTATTTTAGTTATTTATTTCTTTAAGAGTTTCCCACTCCAACTAGACTGGAGACGTGGTCCTGACATGCCAGTTGCTCTGAGTGGCTACATCCAATCAGTAGAGATAAATGATACAGTGTATGTTAGAGGGATGGCACATAGAGTTAAGGACGCCTACATAGTGATGGCCTACAACACACAGTCCTGCCAGTGGCACACTCTACCTCCACACAGTACCAGGAGGTTTGCTATGACTACCATCAACAACAAACTAGTTGTGGTGGGAGGAATAAATAGAGATCACTCAGATAGCAGTGAGCTAGGAGAGTGGCAGCCTGAAAGCAACCGGTGGACACACCCCTTCCCTCCTATGTCTACACCTCGCTTGTATCCTTCAGCTACTTCATATAAACATTGGCTGGTGGTGGCTGGTGGTCGCCATATATTCTATTTTCAAGCTAGTGTTGAGGTACTTGATGTATCTAACATGCAGTGGTCCACTGGACCATCTACACCAACACCATGGTGCGTGATGAAGTCTGCTACAATAGCAGATACCTGGTACCTCATGGGGGGAAAGTGTGAGGATGTGGATTTCTGTCCTGATGTCTATAGTGTATCTCTGGAGGCTCTTGTTTCACACTCCTCATCAGACAGTTCCAACATATGGAACAAACTACCTTCACTCAACTGTGCAGATTCCCGTCCACTCAACATTGGAGGATCTCTACTGGCAGTCGGTGGTAAGGACAAGAGTAAGAAAGCAGTGTCCACCATCCAGCGCTATGTCCCTGACACTAATACATGGGTCCAGGCTGGACAACTACCACATGCAGTACATAACTGTACCTGTATCATGACATCAGACAAGGTCCATGTTATGGGAGGAGATGATGGGAATGGCGAACTTAAGAAACTTTTTACTTCTGTCATCCCATAGTTTTATTGTGTAAACAATTTTTGTTCATTGTCAATATAGTCTATTTTTAATATTAGCAACGTTATTGTAATTAAAATGGTTGCGCTATTATAGCATTTATCAATAGTATTATGAATAGATACTATTTTAATTTATTTCAGCTAAGCTAGTTTATCCCACAAGTGTTTAGCAGAGCAAACTGTCAGACTCAAAAAGTTGCTGCTATGAATTGATGTACTTGCCTCCACACCAAATATTTACTAATCAGTGCTATCTCTCAATAAGAAACAAATAGTCCTCTTTGCTTATAAACCTAATCTACATTCCAACTACCTTCATGACTATCAAATACAAGCCTATATCATTGATACTAGTTTAATTAAGGACTAAACGTATTCATCAGTTCAATTCTAACCCTTTGTATAAATGATCTAACATTCCCATTGAGTACTGCTCATGCTACTCTGAAATAGCGCAGTATAATTCCATTTAAATAAGTGACTATACAAACTACAAATGGTTAAGATATCCAACATTTGGTTCTGACATGTAAAAGGATGTGCTTTAGTTCTTAAAGTGGGTGGAGTCTTGTCAGTCATGATGCAGCTAGGAAGGGTCCGCATCATTAGCACCTCCATTTGCTGTCTTCTTTCCCTCACTGGTTTGGCCATCTGATGCAGCACTGGCACTGGATGCTGCCTGCAGTACATACACATACATTATAGTCAATAGGTTCAAAGTGTGTCACTTTTAGGTTAATTTACTGAGCAACACATGGGTAATGTTTTGTTTCTGAAATATCCAGTGGTGAAAATTACCTTCTTTTTCTTCTTCTTGTTTTTCCTAGTTGCTGAAGTAGCCAACAAAGCCTGCAGTGAATAAACAATTCACAACAACTTTTAACTACTTTTAACTACACTGCAACAAACTAACTGCAGAGTCTCATACAGAGGGATGGGGGGGGGGGGGGGGGGGGGGGGGGAGAAAACTGGGATTCCCCCCCAAGAATATTAGAAGATTGACAAAAAATAATAATAATAACATTAGTCCAATGAATAACTTGGTAAATTAAGTAAAAGTAATGATCTCTTTCAATAGTTCACAGACTGATGCATCTATTATTTTCCTTACATATGTTCAGGACTTCATCAAAATTGACTAACTTCATTTCTGGACCTTCTATCACAATACGCATAAGCCTTTCTAAATTAGTGTCATTTAACCGGTTTCGTAATCTTGTTTTAATATTCTTCATCTGGCTGAATGATCGCTCCACCGTGGCTGTGCCTACAGGTAATGTCAACATAATGTTACACAACTTGAACATTTCGGGAAAGATTCCACCGTATGCATCGGCTTTTTGAATTTCTTCAAATTTTTTTTTGAAAAGATGGACTCCTGGTAAGATTCTGTGAGGACATTAAGGGTGCCCTGCCACCGGAAACCGAGGCCCGTAACCGCAAATTGACTGTTTTTGCTATGTCTTTATATTTCTTTTTCTGTGTACTGTGGGCTTACTTTGTTGTTACAGATGGAATGAGCACCAATAGAGGACTCCAGCAAGCCAAATTTGAAGAATGAAGACCCGTCTGGGACCGCGATACAGCTCTGCACACCGGCTACTATTCAGTGTTATTTCGAAGCGGCCGAAGTAACTAGCGTGCTCATTTTTTTTCCAGAGGTAGCTAGCGGGCTTCTTCGCAACATTACAGAGCCATATTTCTAATATCTATATTCTTTTTTTGTAAATAGTAAAATTTTCGTGCCGTTTTACTCCTGCGTTATTCTAAAAAAATCTCTCTGTAACTTTATTCTAAGGGGGGTATGCTGCTTGTGCGCAAAATTTGGATTCAATTCAATGATACAATTCCACGAAATATCGATTTATATTTTCAAGTTGACTACTGATTCGCTATTTTACCCCACCCCCCATAACGTTGAGCTCCGCGAACGCGCAATTTATTGGTAAGAGCATAATCAATTGACTTGAGGTAGCTCTAAAAAGAGCCCATTTGTAAACAAAAATAAGAAATACAATAATGAGCCGTGAGATGGCCGTTGTAACTTTGCAAAAGGTTAGTCCCCGGAGCAGAAGTGACAGCGTATTCCCAATGTTGCTTGGAGTTGGTTGCTCATTAGTGAGAGCGGGGTAGTTCAGCACAAATTTCAGACTTGTAGGTGATAGGGCTGAAGAATATAGCGGTAGCAATCCCGACAGAAAGAACTGAAGTGATGATGACGGAGTCTATACGCAGCCAAGTCTGAATACAAGGTTGGTGGAATAGTAGGAGCTGGTGGCCAGTCAGGATGGAGTTGGTCACCGTTGAGACAGAGTTTTAAGCTGCTCCAATGGCTTCACAAGTACAGCCTCACTCCGTACCCTGAAAGTATAATAGAAGGATGTTATTTGAGGTGACTGTTTCAGACTAGTACACTACAGTTATAAAGTTATAGCTCGGACCCGTTTGTCCTCCTGCTTCGCGGTAATTTGTAGATTTTTTTGGCGCCAAAGTTAATTGATCCGCGTAGAAATTGAGAGCTGGCCACGAGTGAATAGATTGCATGCGAGGGTTGGGTTACGGGCGGTTCTGCGGTATTATACTGAATGATTAAACGACCACAGGTCCCGGTGGCAGGGCACCCTTAAAGCTTCCATTTCGTGATGCAAGACTCTTTTAAATATAGGCCACTCAGACAGAAGCACATCTCTATCAATTATAGGAGGAAATCTGAAGGTTTCATTTTGAAATTCGACTTCAGCTTCCTCTCTATAAAATGCAGCTAATTGCTTTATTTCTTCGGTTCCAAGCACGAAATTTAGGGTCATCTATCTGAGGTATGCCTGCAGGGTTAAAGTTTGACATGGATATAGTGAGTGCAACACCTTCATCAGAAAAGTTAGTCTTGATATTTTCAACCAGCTTATCAACATATGGGATCAATACTGCCTTGCGAAAACTTTCAAGAGTGGTGGGCACCGAAGTGCGACCCCTTCGTGGTACACCTACAGTCTTACCAACTGTAATCTCATATTGAGATTCCAAGTTTTCCACAGTTGATGCCACTGCAGAACACCACTCTGCACCATGACCCCTTCATGCCACCACAGAACACCACTCTGCACCATCATCTTTTAGGCTCTTCAGTTGTTCCAATGTGCTATCAAGGATGACTTTCAACCTGGAAAAATCAGTTGTTTTCCTCTGCATAAAGCAATTGAAAGTGGCAACCAGATTGAGAATTTCATCCAAAACAATGACTGTGGGAACTCCCTGGAAACTTGACAACACAGAGTGAACTCCAAAGGCTTCCGCATCACCTTTAGTTTCATAAAGGTCCTGCAATGTTAAGATAATGGCAGCAAGTTCTTTGCGAATTGCTTTGGTGCAGAGTTCGTGCGAGAGCCAGCGTGTACTACTGGGCTTTGTAAGTTTTAACTCTGTGAGGTTAAGCACAGATAGGATCTCCTTTAACTTCTCTGCTTTTTGTGGAGAGTAATAAAACAACTTCCACAGGCTTAACATCATTCCAAATGATTTCTGAATTTGGGGCACACTTTCGGCAGCTTGAATGCTAGCTAACTGAAGACGATGACAGGAACAATGGATGTACAATGCATGACCAGAAAGGGTACGATTTCGCTTCTGACCTCCCATATTCTTGCCAGAAAACGGAGCTGCTCCATCATACACTTGCCCTATTAGGTTTGTGTAGCTTAAACCTTGAGACTCCAAGTAGGAAATGATTGCACTAGTAAGGGTTTCAGAATCTAAAGATCTGCAAGATAGTCATGAAGTGCTCTTCAGAGTGTCCATCAACTACCCGTCTGCTCTATCGCCTGGACCATGGATGGCTACAAACACACACACACACTTCAGTCCTTATGAACTGCAAGAAAACATATTTCCTGGGTTTACTGCACAAATCCAACAGATGGCATGTTCTGTCGTGTGTGCCAAAGTGTTATGGACCAGCATCAGCAACAGCAAGAGGTGCTTGGACTGTGAAAGGTGTTAAAGATTGGAACCATGCCACTGAAATGCTGAAACAACACAATGCTTCCAAATGTCACAAGGATTCAGTAGTTTCGGCAAGGATGGCAGAGCAGGCAAAGAAAACAGGCACTGTTGTTGACTTGCACCTAGCTGCTTCAGCAAAACAAGCTGAAGCTGAGCGACAAACAAATCGTGCCGGGTTGATGAAATTATTGCGATCAATATACTTTTTGACCAAGAAGCACATTCCTCATACTACTATTTTTGAAGACATAATTGAGCTGCAAATAGCAAATGGGCAAAGTCGAGACTTATACACTAATTTTTTAGCTGCTTTAGAAAGACTGTCACTCTTCGTCTGAGAGGTACTTGGTTCTTCTGCTTCATTGTCTGACAATTTCGGTGGAGGCGCATCATCATCCGATTTTTCCAAAGGACGCTTTCTCGAGCAAAACTTCCTGATGTCCAGTTTGCAAAGATTGCTAAATGGTGAGCAAGCTGAGCACATGGCACTAAATATTTCCTGTAATACTCGTAACTGCTCCATCTAGCTGCTAAATGGATAGACTATTGGTGCCGGTGGTGATGGAGAATGTGCTAATTGACGTTATTGACAAGCTATAGGTAGTCATATAAACACTCCATTATTATTATAGAAGTTTGAAATTTCAACCTAAAATAAGTTTCATTTACGCACATGTATACTTCCCTCCCCCTAGCCAAAAATCCTGTATGAATCCCTGTGTAGAATTAAATTTTAACACAAATAAGCAAGCCAACTCTACTGAAAGACGTCTTTTTCATTTCAATATGTGACCGTCTCTGTGAAAAGGGTCCTTGTCGCGAAAAAATTTTTTTAGTTGCACTAACGCAAAGCTCGTTTCATGAGCTTTAAAATGAGCTATTAAGCGCCTCATTCTCATTGAAAGCGGAATTACGACTGTTTTTGTACCCGGCTTTCTTGATTACGCTTTCCAAAAGAAATCGAGAAAACGCCCGTCAAAGTTGAGCTTTCGTTGTGATTAACAACATCCGGTTTTCCCTGCATACAGATGGGTTGGGCTTCAGTCTGGGTGTGGCTACCATTTGCCGGGAAAGAAGTAAGCATGGCAGAACGGCTCTTGTTTGCGTTGGACTTTTTCGAAAGCAAAGGTAAGACGTAGCAGCTCTAGTTTAGCGGTAGTTTTAGAAAGGGAATTTGATAGTTTGGCTAAGCTAGCCATAGTTTTAATCCGGTGTTGTTATAAGCTAGTGCCTTGGTGTTAGAAATCTAGTTAAGCTGGCTACTTTGTCTCTATGCATTTTAGTTGACATTTGCCAGTGTGTACAGTGTGATGTCCTGGCGGTTATTACCATGGCAAAAATATACAGTTCAAGCTCAAACTCTTTATTTCTGTCTAGAATGTTTACATGAATAATAAAATAAAGAAATGGTTAAGGTTTGTAAGTAAATGCATGGCTATTGTGACTATGATGAACTTATAGATGAGAAATTAAAATTATTTATTTGGACATGTTCTGTCATTGTGACCAGGTTCCCTGCAAAGGCCACAATGACGCTTGGCTTTAGGACTGACTGAAGACGACTCAGGTACAGAATCAAGCCCTTCACAAGTTGCAGCTACTGGATTTGGATTGGGAGTTCCAGAACGAGAAACTGGTTTTGGAAATGCAGGTAGAGGACATGTTGTGTCTTTCTCAGAATCTGGACAAAAAGTACGTATATGGTCATACAGGTACCACTCTCTCTCTTGCGACAATTTTTTTGGAAAAATCTGCTGTGGTAATGTTGATGGAGGTGGAACCCAATCATCCTTCAGAAGTGAAATTCTAATTTTCTTAGAGTCGCAACGTTCCTGAACATGAACAACACCTGGACAAGAGGAGTCAAAGTGGAAGTGTTGATAATTTGTGATCCCAAGTAGTCGCCTGAAGTGCACGGCAAAAAGGACGACCAGTCGAATATGGGAACAATCAAAGTTCCATCTGACATCCCAACAAACTGGGTGTGGTTACAACCAGCAGAAGCATCAACACACTTCCCTAGCGAATCAAGGCTACCGATGTCAGTCTTTCTGTATTTTTGTTTCAGTAGCCCGAAACACCAGTCTGGTGAGAACTTAGTGTGTCCAACTATGAGGAAGGAGAGCAAAATTTTGGATAGTCTATTGGTTAGGGTTCTCCACAACAGATACTGCACCATGATGTTGTTCTTATTTTGTCCACAGCAGTTGTCTGTGTGCAAATAAACTTCATTTTCTCCAAACCCATGATTCTCAAAAAAATGGTGCAACTGACTGACGACAATGTTTGCTCCCTTACCACAATCAAACGCTTCATCTGTCAAGTAATTCACTTGTCTGGGAACTCCTTCGCAATGAATGCCAAAATTGCTGCATTTTCTTGGAACAAGGAAGTACATGGGGCCTGATTGCAGTGGACTAGACGGATAATGAACCTAAAAATTAATAAAATTCATCAAAATTTTGTTTCCCTGACACCCTATTTTCAACAGTGAGATAATGTATCAACCACATACCATTTGTGCATAGTCGAAGGAATAGTGGACCTGTATTGTTTTTTAATTCTCTGGGATTTTGGAAGACAAAGGTGGAGGTTGAAACAAGTCATTCGAAGTGAACTCTGAGCGGAGTGAAGTAGCACAGTCTTTCACAAATTTCCGGTACAGTGATCGTTCAGCAGCAACAACTTGAAGATGGTCCAAAGCTTTCTGCAAAGTTTGATGTTTTTCAATGTCTGTACAATTTGCCGAACGTAAGATGAGGTGACTGTTTTACTTGCACTGCCAACAGAGATCTGACATGGGACGCATCATTATAATGTCTGGCAGCAGTGACTTCCACAACCGACAAAAAGTATAGTAAGCCACAACATGAATATCTTCAACCCCCTCGGATGCTGCCTCATAAAGTCAGTCTCCAAATCTGCTTTTTTGATTTGCTCGATAGTAAGAGCTTCATTTCACAGGATTTGTATCCTGGAATACGTCCAGGAAGAAGAATGGAGTTTTCTTCAGCATATTTGGCAATGAAAGCTAAAACTTGTTGGACAGACTTAAAAGAAAGTGTGTGTGATGGAAGGCGTTTCAAATTTCCATGGACACGAGGCAGTATTCCTTGTACATGAAAACTCTTAAACAGGTTCTTCAGACGCTTGCTGCCTATAGAATGGAGAAAGAGGAATGCTTTCAAACAAATTCGTTTTCCCTGATGGTGGTAGGCAAAGTATGGTCTTGCTCTGGGAGTGGCTTTGTGGTGGGATTCAACAGACACAGTGTCATGATTGTTCATTAGAGCTTGCAATTGCCCTAAAATGACCAAGTCTAATTCAGAACGAGAAAGTTCCTGGCATTGCAGTCGTATTTCTTGTATGTGAGAAACTGAAAATTGCTTCACACAACTCTTACCATTCCACTCAGAACAGCCGCAACCATTCTCAACAAATTCAGAGATGTCATCTGTAATTTCAGCAGGGGAATCTTCCAAAGTCATTGTAGACATCCTACTCAAAGCCACCTCATGCACGTCAGAATTATCAATGATTCCTACTTCACGTTGGGAACATTCCAACAAGTGAGCATCAGATTCAGTTTCATCCAATTCATCCATAACATCCATTTCATGCATAACATCCATTTCATGCATAACATCCATTTCATGCATAACATCCATTTCATGCATAACATCCATTTCATGCATAACATCCATTTCATGCATAACATCCATTTCATGCATAACATCCATTTCATGCATAACATCCATTTCATGCATAACATCCATTTCATTCATAACCTGTTTCATCATAATTACTTGTGCCATTAGAAATTCCTATGTCTGTATTAATATAACAGTTTACTTTTATACACACACACACACACAAAGTGCTTTAAAAATATCTTCTAAATCTGCTAAACATTCACTCTCATTTTCATCCATGCATGTAAAATAATCCTCAACCACAGCCTGCAAGGCTGCTTGATCCCCAGGGGAATAAAGGCTAAACTCATTCAGAGCGGAAGCGCACACTTCACCAGAAGCCATTATCGCCTTTAGATTGCTAATCACTTTCCCGCGCTGCTTCTGCGTTGCTATAACTACTAAAAAATTTTTATCCATATACGCGCATGACTTTAGCAATTTATAATCCGTATACGCGCAACTTAGCTTCAGTGTTACGGGCGATTGCTTAGTGGCGGTGTTTAGCCAACTGTTCGACACAGTTCTCAACATCGGTGAGTTAAGAAACTCGGTGAACTGGTATTTCAAAGGTTGTTCTTTACGATGAATAAAAAATTTTTTTTGCACTTTCCATCGTATTGCCGACTTTATCGGGCTATAACTCAAAATCTTTTTTAGCGCGACAAGGACCCTTTTCACAGAGACGGTCACATATTATTTTAAGATTTATAAGATATGAACTTCTATCCCACTATGAAATAACCCCAACCCCTATTTCTCATACTATTATATAAGAGCAATTTTTCAGTTCGTGTGTGTTGGTTCTAAATACAGCCCACCCATATCATGAGTTAATACATTTCAATTCACGTCAGAAAAAATAACTAACTACACTGCAACAAACTAAAGTAGAATTACTTTTTAACACAAATATGCAAGCCAATATTGCACGGAAAGATGAGGTCGGTCATGTTCATTTTAATATTACTTTAAATTTATAAGATATGAACTTCTAATACTAGTGCGTGCACACAGTGGTAATACTAGTGTGTACACACAGTGGTAATACTAGTGGTGCACACTGTGGTATTACTAGTATGTGTGTGTGTACACAGTGGTAATACTAGTGCGTGTACAGTGATATTACTAGTCTGTGTGTGCACACAGTGGTAATACTAGTACGTGTACACAGTGATATTACTAGTATGTGTGTGCACACAGTGGTAATACTAGTGCGTGTACACAGTGATATTACTAGTACGTGTGAGCACACAGTGGTAATACTAGTGCGTGTACACAGTGGTATTACTAGTACGTGTGTGCACACAGTGGTAATACTAGTGTATGTACACAGTGGTATTACTAGTACATGTGTGCACACAGTGGTAATACTAGTGTGTGTACACAGTGGTATTACTAGTGCGTGTGCACAGTGTGCTATTACTAGTATGTGTGTGCACACAGTGGTAATACTAGTGCGTACACACAGTGGTAGTGTGTGTACACAGTGGTAATTCTAGTGCGCGTGTGTACACAGTGGTATTATTAGTGCGTGCACACAGTGGTAATACTAGTGCGTGTACACAGTGTGGTATTACTAGTATGTGTGTGCACACAGTGGTAATACTAGTGCGCACACACAGTGGTAGTGTGTGCACACAGTGGTAATTCTAGTGCGCGTGTGTACACAGTGGTATTATTAGTGCGTGCACACAGCGGTAATACTAGTATGTGTGTGTGTACACAGTGGTAATACTAGTGCTTGTACAGTGATATTACTAGTCCGTGTGTGCACACAGTGGTAATACTAGTGCGTGTACACAGTGATATTACTAGTATGTGCGTGCACACAGTGGTAATACTACTAGAGCGTGCACACAGTGGTATTACTAGTATGTGTGTACACACAGTGGTAATACTAGTGCGTGCACACAGTGGTAATACTAGTGTGTGTGTGTACACAGTGGTAATACTAGTGTGTGTGTGCACACAGTGGTAATACTAGTGTGTGTGTGTGCACACAGTGGTAATACTAGTGTGTGTGTGTGCGCACAGTGGTAATACTAGTGTGTGTGTGCGCACAGTGGTAATACTAGTGTGTGTGTACACAGTGGTAATACTAGTGTGTGTGTGCACACAGTGGTAATACTAGTATGTGTGTGTGTGTGCACACAGTGGTAATACTAGTGTGTGTGTGTGCACACAGTGGTAATACTAGTGTGTGTGTGTGTGCACACAGTGGTAATACTAGTGTGTGTGTGTGCACACAGTGGTAATACTAGTGTGTGTGCGTGTACACAGTGGTAATACTAGTGCGTGTACAGTGGTATTTCTAGTGTGTGTGTTCACACACTAGAATACCAGTACGTGCGTGAACACACTAGAATACCAGTACGTGTGTGAACGCACTAGAAATACCAGTATGTACGTGCACGCACTAGAAATACCAGTACGTGCGTGCACGCACTAGAAATACCAGTTTGTGCATGTACAGATTAGAAATAATAGTAGTGCGTGCATGCACTAGAAATACTTGTAAGTGCATAGGTATACAAACTTACTTAAAATTACTGCTTGGATTAACGACAGACTTACTTACCTTTATCTTTTCTTTATAATTCCTACTTCCATGGTACCTCACTAGATAAGCAGGTAGCAGCAGCACCAATATTCTCAAAGCTAAAGGAAAAGGAATAAAAATACAGCGAAAATGGCTACCAGCAACAACCCCGAAATAAGGAAAGACTTCCTACCCTTTCTAAAAGCTGTTCCGTAAAACAAGATAACCTATCACTACCAACATAGAACTACAGACAGGCTCACTCACCTTTGCACAGTAGACAAGAAGACTAAGAGAAGACAGTAGTAGAGCTTTTGTTTGTGCTCGGCAGATTACGCGCAGTAATGAACTTATTGTATATTTATTGTCTTTTTCTTTTTGTATAGCTGATCTTTCACTTTAATATCAAAACTAAAAAAAAAAAAAAAAATAATAATAATAATAATAATAATAATAATAATAATAATAAGCAATAGTATACGGGTTGCGGTTGAATACGGAATTAACGCGGGCACGCCCTTAGCAACGCCTTTGGGGCTCCAAATCTCGATGTTCAATGGATCTTTGATGCTTGCAGAAATCCTGTATGAATTATACGAGGCAATAATAGATTTAGCTGTTGGAATCAAAAGCAAATTGCCGATTGCTCAGCTGGGTCTCTCTGTACAGTTAGGTCTGATAATGAGATCCAATTTGACAATCTATAAATCGTTGTTTTCGCATAGCTGGGCAAGCTCGCTCGCCACACTACACTGTGAGCACATCCTTAGTACCAGCGAAGCTGATTGACATTTAAAACTGTATATTACCTAGTGAGCCTATATAGAGACTTTAAAAAAATTCCTACGTTAAAAAAAGCTACTGATCGCCAATAAAATATTGCCCCATTTATTAAGAGAGTTGATGAACCCAAGCCAGCAATAAATGTATATAAACATATATATGACTTTGCATTAACCAGACTCGAGAGTGTCTCGCTCGCTTGCTAATTATAGAAAAAAAGTTCAATTTGCTAAGGCTTGCTTCCAAAACGAAGAAAAAAAAGCGATATTTTATTTCGTTTACCAATTGTTAAAGCACTTAGTTTTGCTAGTTCGCTAACCCTGCTTTAGTCTTAGCTTCCATATTTACAGGTAGCAATGCTATGGTTAGTATAAAAACACACACACTTTCACTCATCGCATGCGAGTCAAACCTGAGCGTGCCTCACTTGCTTCTCTCATTTGCCAATTGAAGTGCACCCTTACCTATTTCAACATCATAATGCAACCTTCAAGCATCTGAACACCCTAATTATATGATTCAGTTATTAATAAACTCAAATTTTTTTATATTTTTGTTATACAACAATTCAATGGACTTCTTTTATCACTTCACTTACCTAAATGATAACGCTTTGTTTTTTTAGACAACAAATTTTCTCTGAGAATGAGAGTTCAGATAAGTGAGGATGCATTATTATTTTAGGAACGTGCATTTCCAATTCCTTTCTATCCCACATCAGTTGGTAAAGGGTCACCCTCATGAGAGAGAACTATTCCTAGTATATTAGAGGGTCACCTATAACTACTGTGATTCTAAGTTAATTTTTAAATTACTAGCTATTATTACTATATGCTGGTTAGTGGCTCTGTGAAGTGCTTACATCAATTGTCCTGATTTTCAATCCTTTTGCACAGAAGCCTCTTTGCGCATAGCCAGAGTGGATTTATTGCACCCTTGCATACCACCATAAAATTTCCTCTGAAGAATCTCCTTCTGCTCCAGAGTTATCGAGGACCTCAAAGCTAGCCATAGTAGTGCAACGCCTGGCGCGAAAAGACAGTGCAGGTTCGTTGTTTTTTTTTATATTCTGAATAATTTCGCTTAATTAGAACGCAGTCAATGCTGGCATATAGACTAAGTAGTACCACGCTTTAGTTCCTCGGATTTGGTAATTCTTTGTGGGTTGACAATTCTCTCTGTGAGCGTGATTGACATAGCACACAGTGTAAAGCTGTTACCCCCTGTTAAACTCTCGACCGTTGACTTACTGGAAATTCTCTGGACCAGCTTTGCTGTAGGAATGGCTAGGAGACCTGGGTGGTCCAGAAGCTTCAGAAACGACCCTCAGCTGCAACAGTATTTTTTGGACCAAGTCGTACCAACAGGAAAAAGCCTGGGAGTAGGATCTTATGGATCTGTGGTGGAAGTAAGTATGTGAATAGGATATTTAGGATGCTAGCTTTATTGATGCATGTTTTCTTGTATTGTCAAAGAACATATAAATAAGTTTTGTTCCTATATGATCTAGTACAAAGGCTATCAGGTAGACTAGACTTTTTACCTACCGTTAATGCTAAATTGGGAAGGAAAGTGTTGAGAACACAATACAATAGCTTGATTACAACATTTCATTAATTCCTAAGCATTGGTGTCTTATCTATCATAATGTCACAACTCTGTGATATTGAGTGAGTCTTGAAAAAAACATAGTGATTATGCTCTGTAGCTTTTTGTATTTACTGCAAGCATTCATTTGGAGAACCATTGGGAGGTACTTAAATCATAGCAATTCAAGGTTGGTAAAGGGTCCGTCTCTTTGAGACTATCTGTGTGGTGAATTAAGATGGCCGGACTCAAACTGACTGTGCATCATGAATTAATGATTAGCACAGATTTATAAAGCCTCTACTTGTATAATTTTGAACTCATTCAAGCAAGTTTTTTTGGAATGGCGTATAAGTACAGCCACTGTCTGTACGTTGTTCCATTGCATTTTAAGTTTGCTTTTGATTTGCTCATACAAATAGTGTTAATAAAGTTTAACTTGTTAGCTATTGTATATACATTGTATTGGTTTCTCTATTTTTTGCGCTGAGTCTGACAAGAGTAAGAAATGGCAAGCGAACCTAAAACTACGCTATTGAAATGATTGATTTTAACTTCTAACTCTCAAGCTACTAAAAAAAAGTCGGAGTTTTTAAATTACTACACAGATACGGTAAGGGAATTCAATGCCATAGTATTCCCCGCAACTGTTGGTATTTGAAGGGAAAAAAACTACAACAAGTCACGTTATTTCAATGCTTCTTTGTGATATTCTTTTAGCTGTAATGCACAATACTTTCAAACAACTCGACATACCTACACCAGACTTGCCTTCATGTCTAGTGGACAGCGAATTTTCAAGTTAATACTGTTGCATAGGGCTTTTAACTAAGACAAATAGCGTATTAACTTATCTATACCACTAACTCCAATAGAAATGGAACTCCACCAAGTTTTTGAGTTTTAACTGTGCCACAAAAGAATTCAAATGGGTAAACAATTCAGTTTCTAGGATGACACGGGTAGTTATTGATAAACCGGAGGATTCTGTGTAGTGAAGTTTGGGACAGGGACGGGATCGAACACCGAGCTAACACTAAAATATGCGAAGGTCAATGTTTAAATGACATACGTATGTCCACACATATGAATAAATATCTCCGATTCTCAATTTGACATCACTGTATAGTGTCTTGTTTGCTTCGCTTGCGTGCCAATTAATTGCATAGAAGAGAAAGTGGGCTCGAGAGAGGTTATTGAGAAAATCTTTGTGGACAATGTGTGCCTAGTATGCATATTAGGGTGATATCATTTCTGGATTAAATGAACTTGTAAGATCATACTTCTCATTGTATGTGAAACTGTGCTATTCAGGATTATAGTACGGGTAACAGTGCTATTTGGGATTAATAGTATGAGTAATGTGATTGAAATAGCATGAGTCGAAGCCTCGTGCTATTTCTATTACTTTACAGGTATTATTGGTCTGTAATAACATACATTACCCGTGCTATCACTTGCTAATAGTAGGCCAGCTATTTTTTTTAGTCATTTGCACTGTAGCTACACTGTATCGTTTACTCACTATCTCTGTATTTCAGCAATAACTTACTCTGGAACTTCGTTTTCAACCAATGGATTCTCATGATATGTTGAAAAAACTTCATATAATAATGGGTAGAATTTCTGCGCTAAACAATGGCATAGTGGTCAACTGGAAACAACTTGAACTGTATGTTTGCAAGGGTAGAGTTGCACGCATGTGTTTACCAGTACTATTTCACTTAGATACTGCGATATTTCACTTGGTTATAGAGCTGTTTTACCAAGTTACTGTGCTATTTCACTTTCCCTGGGCAACTTTAAATGAACAGCGATTTTCCCCATACAATTTAGAATGGGTAATTTGCGCGCTATACTATTGACTACGGTAGTAGGTATAATAATAGCAATATTAAGTATGTTTAATGTTCACATGGTTTAATCCTAAACATTGCGATCTCAAAAAATATTTTCATCAGTTGGAAAATAACGAAAATTGAACATGTAGCGTAAAAGACCGATTATCAACCGGTACCTATTTTCGACCCTAGCAGTACCTATCATCGACTGCATCAAACGGAAAGTAGGTGCAGAAATTTACAAGAAATTTTCAACTTCCTCTAATTAGCGAGAGATAGTAAAATTTTCATTTGGTGTTTACAGAAAAAGCAGCAGCTTCTCGCACTTTGTTTGCTGCACGGACTTCTTTTATCTAGAACGGGCAGGAGAAAGTGCTTGACTAAAAAGAAGTCCAGTAAATCACCTCCTACTGGTGTAAGGGTTGCCTGAGTACCCAGGAGACGAATGTTGTGGACCAATGAGCAGATGGAACTTGCCATGAAAGCTGTTGAAGAGGGAAGCTTGATCAATCAAGCAGCTTTGGACCACGGTATTCCTCCAACAACTGTTAAGGGCCTAAACAGTACCTGAGTTCAGAAGAAGAGGCTGAGCTGGCGGCATTTGAAGGAGTGTTAGTGGAGCATTTTCTTTAGCATGCTGTTTCTAGAAGGCCTTTATTGCTGTTACTGGATGGTCATAGTACCCATTATCAACCCGAGTTAATACGGCTGGCCCGAAATAATGACGTAATCATGCTGTGTTTGCCACCTCATACAACACACGAGACCCAGCCATTGGACTGTGGGGTGTTTGGGCCTTTGAAAACTCATTGGACTGCTGTTTGTCATAACTACTTCCAAATAAACCCTGGAAAAGTTATAACGAAATTTAATTTTAATTTTCTGTTTTCCAAGGACTGGCTCCAAGCACTAACACCAGCTAATCTCATTGCTGGCTTTAAAACTTGCGGTATCTTTCCGTTGAACACTTCTGCTATAACTATTAATTCTTCAAGCAATACCCATAGTGATCCTCCGACTGATACGGCCTCGAGAGAGGAAAAAAATGAGTCTCATAATGATGTCAGTGGTGTTTCTGAGAGTTTCTCTATTGAGGGAACAGGTAGTGTTTCTTTATGTGATGGACATCCAGAAATGGAAGACCCAGTATGTAACACTGAGTTTAATAGCCAACAAGAGGCATTGTTTTAGCGGCGATTCGATGAAGGTTATAATCTGAACACTGATCCGGAATATAATTGTTGGCTGGAAATTAATCATCCTGAGTTGGAACAACATAGTGATCATTCATCGAATCTAGAGACTACACAGTCAGTTATTGATCCATCACAACTGCAGTTGCAGAAATTACGAATGAAAGCAAATAATTTGGATTCTGACGTACAATGTTCTCACTCAAAGGACTCAGTAAACTCGGCTTCTAAATCATCGTCGTTGGTTGCTGATGTTGAAGATGAAGGGAAGGAATTGGATTCTTGTGTAAGCTCTTCTTCTCATCTTAATAATTCGCAGGATTAAACTCCAAATTCCTCCTGTAAGTCTTCACCTGTATTATATTCTGGTTCATCATCCAATACTTCCAATAATTCATTGTCAAAGTTCCTTAACAATAGCATTTTATCTACTCCTACATTGCCACCTTCTTCATCTCGCCAACCTCGAGTTAAACTTCTTACTAGCACATATTTTTTGGCATCACTTGAAGAAAAGGAGAAGAAAAAGCAACAAGAAAAAATAAGTACAGGAGCGAAACAGAAGAGAGAGAGAAGAGAAGCGGAAGAAGAAGCAACAGGAGTTAGAAATCAGAGCAAAAGAAAGAGAGGAAAAGAAGAAGCAGAGAGAAGAAGAGAAGAAATGAAAAGAAGAGAAAAAGGAACAGCGAATCAAAGAAAAGGGCAAAGGGAAATTTCAATCTAAGTCGGTGAAGTCAGCATCGAGTGTCTCAACTGTGTCCATCACAAGAAATGGAGTAAAGCGTAAATCAAATCCTGTAACTGACCTCGAGAATGTCATGAAAAAGAGTTGATCCAAATGCGATGAGATCAATCCTGATGTGTGCTGCATGTGTTTTAGTACCTATGAAGAAGATTTACTTGATGGCGCTGGACTTGATTGGATATCCTGTGCTTGTGGTCGATGGCTGCATGAGGACTGTGCAGAAGACAGAGAAATAGATAATGATGGAAAAGAATTGTTTTGTCCTTACTGCATTGTGTAATAAACTTAAACTCACCTATATAATATGAAACATCTTTTTTATACCTATCACTGTTTTTGTGCCTGTCAGCTTTGCTGATGACCAAAAATACAATATCTGAAGCAGACATTATACTGTTATTTTGCGCGTTATATTTTAATTAAACTATTAGGTAAAGCATCGTAATAGTTTATAAACAACAGAAGTTCGTCCTAGTGAGATACTGTACAAAATTTGAAAGTTGTCGATAATTCTACTACGCCATTAGTGCAGTTAGACGGTAATCGGCGGTGATCGATATTTGGTCTTCGACTAAGTCACTAAATACTGTTCAACTAACCTTTTCGGGCTAGCTAAGCTTTTAAACTTGTGATGAATTTGATTAAAAAAGTATAAGTTGTATTTAAGCACGTCGTTAGAGAGTATTATAAATTGAATTTACAAATCTCGAACAAAATCTGGTCGATAGTCAATTGCTTACGCTATGTTAAAAAATAATCTTCCTGATATAAAGACATCGTAGAACAATGAATCTTGCTCTGTATAGACTGTGATTTTACACCAATGTTTTAATCCCATATTGTTTTCTATTTCAGGTAGAATACAGTAAAGTAACATGTGCTGCTAAGCGTATGCACGAACTATTACTGGATCCTGGTAATCAAGGAGTTCGAGAGACTGTAGACAGATATCAACAAGAATGTCAGCTCATGGCAGGTCTCCGACATCCTAACATAACACTGTTCCTTGGTCTGTGTTTCCTTGAGGGATCCGATATACCTCTACTAGTGATGGAGAGACTAGAAATGAGTGTGGACGACCTCCTGGAGTGTGCCCCTAGTATTCCATTTGCAGTCAAGATCTCGATTCTCACAGACACAGGCAGTGGACTTGTCTACCTTCACAATCGATCTCCTCCCATTATTCACAGAGATCTGACTGCTCGAAATGTTTTGCTTACTTCATCTTTAACTGCAAAAATCACTGACTTGGGCAACTCTCGAATGGTGACATTAAATCCAACTCAGCTTGCTCAAACACTCTCAAAGAATCCAGGGACCACTGTGTACATGCCACCAGAGGCTCTCAGTACAATTCACAGATATGGACCGTCTCTGGATATATTTTCATTTGGACATCTTGCTCTTTATGTGTTTACTCAGGTAATGTAGAACACTATACTTAAATGACTTTGTTTGAGGTATGTATTAAATACTTGCAAATCTAGCTTGCTTATTTGTGCACTAGTTTAATAACATTGAATTGGTAGCCATTTTTTCTTTAAGTGAGCAATACATTTTACAATGAACAACCTGAAATCAGTAACATTTAGCTAATATGTATTTAGATGATTTATTTATTTACTAATAGATTTTTCCAGGAGAGCTGCTATTGGCTACACACTCAGATCCACACAATTGTGGTCGAGTTATTGGTCGCACTGAAGTAGAGCGTCGTGAGGTGTACATGAAGAAGTTGGAGAATCAGTTCTTGGAATCTCATCCTATTCTAGTAGAGATGGTGACTAATTGCCTGCACAATACTCCTCAAACAAGGCCTACTGCTTTGGCTGTACTTGGAACACTTTCACCTGTGAAAAAGGAGATCGAAAACTCAATCGGAGGAAATTTAGGGAAGTCACTGAACGTGGCAAATGTTATGCACATGAAGGAAACGAAAGAGAAGAACAAAAGAATAAAGGAGCTCGAGGTAACTCTAGTCAATTTTTATAGTCCAGTATCTACATTGAGTCCTACAGTAAAACGTCCCTTATCTGGGCGGCTTGGGACAGAGGGGTGCCCGTAACTAGGAATTGCCCATATCTCAGAAGCAATACATTTTTAATTGGAGTAACTTGAAAATTACAAATTATTTGCATTCGCCCACTTTTTTTATTGCAATTTTCTATGATTTACCTGCCCGAATAATAGAGTTGCCCGTATCTTAGACGTCCGGATAAGAGACGTTTTACTGTATTTTAAATGAACCTAAATTATTTGAGTAATTGTGATCATATAAACGTTACCTAATGAATCTTTATTCTAAAATCTATAACAAAATGTATTGTATATTATATGTAATGTTATTTAGATCTCTGAAGCCAGATTGGAAGCAGATATTTCGAAGCTGGAAAATGACAAGCAAATATTGCAAACTTCCAACTTGCAACTTTTAGGAGACACCCGTTTGCTTGACACTGTAATGGCCGAGAAGAATCTACTGATAACTGAAAACAATCAACTCCAGAGAGTGAACAAGCAGGTTGTGTCTGAGATTGATCGTCGACGTATTGAATTAGAACGCCATCAAGAAGAAAAACGTCAGCTGGAATCCCACCATCGTGAAGAGAAGCGTCAGCTGGAATCCCACCATCGTGAAGAGAAGCGTCGGCTGGAATCCCACCATCGTGAAGAGAAGCGTCAGCTGGAATCCCACCATCTTGACAAGAACAAATCTCTCCAATTAGAGGTTACGCGACTCAAAGCAGAACTAGAAAGCATATCAGCATTGGCATCTAATAGCAAGCATAAAATATTTGTATCTCCGGTAAGTAAGTACTTTACCAAAACATGAGCAAGTTTAGTTAGCTAGTCCATGATGACTAATTTATAGGAATAATGGTAGTACAGTTTAAATTTTCAAGTTTTTTTTTGGGGCAGTCAAAGTGCTAACATCTTTAAAATGGTTTCATGTATCACAAGTATTATGAATTATACAACAACAAAAATATAATGCAGTAGATACTGTTTACTTTGAAGCCTAAATAAAAATTAAATGAATAAGGTTGCTAGTATTGCTGAATTGGTTTTAAAATAATTACATAGATCGCTTGATATGTTATGAAAATTTCATGGATACTGGCTTGTAAACAGTAACCATGGCAAAACTTCAGCTTTAGAAAGAAAATACTAGTAGCTATTTATTAATCCTCTTGCATGTGTGAGAGAGTTATAGTAGTCATTTTTCTGTCTGTCTGTTGGTCTGTGTCCATCTGCCTGTTTGTGTACTGTGCTATTATTATAATTTTGGGCTGCTTATGTTAGAAAATGTGAAGCTATCAGCTCAGTGTGGGTACTAGCCTTTGTGGGTAACTCCCCCTATTAGCATATAATCACGTGAGCTTTGAATAACTTGCTGCTCGTGGTATTTTGTTTATGCAAGGAAAGTTAACAGAGTACTGAAATTGGAATCGCATGTTGAAAATATACACCAGTGAGTATCTCTAGCTGGTTTATATTCTTCTTTTTTTACATCTATTATTTCCATTGCTCGAGCTATAATGATACCTGATAAGAATAAATTATTCTTTTGGTTAAATTTATTTTTTAATAGCTAGTGTATAGTAGTGCTGAGGGTTTGCACCTTTGATGTTTTATTTAGTACAAATAATTTTTTCATTGTTATTTATATTAGTTATTTTTTGCTGTTTTTTTAAGAGTTTCCCACACCAACTAGACTGGAGGCGTGGTCCTGACATGCCTGTGGCTATGAGTGGATACATCCAATCAGTAGAGATATATGATACAGTGTATGTTGGAGGAGGAGGGACTTACAGACTTGAGGATGCCTACATAGTGATGGCCTACAACACACAGTCCTGCCAGTGGCATACTCTACCTCCATACAGTACCAGGAGGTTTACTATGACTACCATCAACAACAAATTAGTTGTGGTGGGAGGAAGCAATAGAGATGGCTCTGAGAGCAGTGAGCTAGGAGAGTGGCAGCCTGACAGCAACCAGTGGACACACCCCTTCCCTCCTATGCATACACCTCGCTGGTTACTTTCAGTTACTTCATATAAACATTGGCTGGTGGTGGCTGGTGGTTACCATGGAGTTTGTTTACAAACTGTTGAGATACTTGATGTATCCAACATGCAGTGGTCCACTGGACCATCTACACCAACACCGTGGGTGAGGATGATGTCTACTACAATAACAGATACCTGGTACCTCATGGGGGGAGCGTGTAAGAAATGGTCACATTACAGTCCTGATGTCTATAGTGTATCTCTGGAGGCTCTTGTTTCACACTCCTCATCAGACAGTTCCAACATATGGAACAAACTACCTTCACTCAACTGTACACAGTCCTGTCCACTCAACATTGGAGGATCTCTACTGGCAGTCGGTGGTAAGGACAAGAGTAGGAAGCCAGTGTCCACCATCCAGCGCTATGTCCCTGAGACTAATACCTGGGTCCAGGCTGGACAACTACCACGTGCAGTAGGTGACTGTACCTGTATCATGACATCAGACAAGGTCCATGTTATGGGAGGAGAGGATAGGAATGACACACTTAACGACTTGTTTACTTCTGTCATCCCATAGTTTTATTTGTGTAAACAATTTTTGTTCATTATGTTAATACAAAATCTATTTTTAATAGCTATTAGCAACATTATTGTAATTAAAATGGTAGAATATTTAAAATGGTTGCGCTTCTTGATAGCTATAGTTATCTATTATAGCATTTCACATGCATGGCAACTTTCAGGAAAACCAGGCACAACGCGGCACCTTCGAATTTTTTTTTCACATATTAGCTTATCAATAGTATTATGAATAGATACTATTTTAATTTATTTCAGCTAAGCTAATTTATCCTGCAAATGTTTAGCAGAGCAAACTGTCAGACTCAACAAGTTGCTGCTATGAATTGATGTACTTGCTTCCACACCAAATATTTACTAATCAGTGCTAACTCTCAATAAGAAACAGTCTTCTTTGCTTAAAAACCTAATCTAAATTTTAACTACCTTTATGACTGCTATCAAATACAAGTCTATATCATTGATACAAGTTTAATTATGGACTACAGTGAATTGTCTCAACAACGGGCTCCCGAAGAACGGTCAGCCTCTCCACAGCGGTAGTTTTTAGTGGAACGAAATGTTTACAGTATGTACAGTTCCAATAGTTTTATAGCCTCCGATGAACTGCCACCCCCGAATTCTTAACAACTGCCAGTGTTAATTATCGTGGAGCGGTCAAATAATAGTAAAATTATAGCTACATAATAACTAGTTACAATCGCTGACACAGAGATCATTATTTGACTATTTTTCACCTCAATAAATCATCCATTGGTCTATTTCTATTATGAATTATCATTGTTGCTTGGCATAATACTCTAAGAACCTCAAAGACAGGCAACTCTCTCAACAAAGGTCAAACGATCTGTCCCCAAGACCAGTTGTTGTTTAGATGTTTTACTGTAAACGTATTCATCAGTTCAATTCTATCTCTTTATATAAATGATCTAACATTCCCATTGAGTACTGCTCATGCTACTCTGAAATAGTGCAGTATAATTCCATTTAAATAAGTGACTATACAAACTACAAATGGTTGAGATATCCAACATTTGGTTCTGCCACATGTAAAAGGATGCGCTTTAGTTTTTAAAGTGGGTGGAGTCTTGTCAGTCATGATGCAGCTAGGAAGGGTCCGCATCATTAGCACCTCCATTTGCCGTCTTCTTTCCCTCACTGGTTTGGCCATCTGATGCAGCACTGGCACTGGATGCTGCCTGCAGTACATACACATACACTATAGTCAATAGGTTCAAAGTGTGTCGCTTTTAGGTTAATTTACTGAGCAACACATGGGTAATGTTTTGTTTCCAAAATATCCAGTGTGAAAATTACCTTCTTTTTCTTCTTCTTGTTTTTCCTAGTTGCTGAAGTAGCCAACAAAGCCTGCAGTGAATAAACAATTCACAACAGCATTTAACCACACTGCAACAAACTAATGTAGAATTACATTTTAACACAAATATGCAAGCCAATACTCAACGGAAAGACGAGGTCATGTTCATTTCAATATTACTTTAAATTTATAAGATATGAACTTCTATTCAAATCGCAATTCATATGAAATAACCACACACCCTATTTCTCATACTACTAGTACATGAGCAATCCCCCCCCCCCCCCCCCCCCCCCCCCCCCCCCCCCCTGCGTGTATTGGTTAAAAAAAAAAGCCCTCCCATATTAAAGAGTAAATAAATTTCAATGTAACAATAACAAGAAAGTCAGAAGAGTGAGAAGTTTCTTGGACAAAGCACGAGGTGAATTTAATAGAGCTGCGCAGCTTGGGAAGTCTTTGCTCCTCTGAAATCGAGCATGCTGGATCTATCCGCTCGAGCTCAGATGCGCAGAGCCTGGAGAACAGCTACAGGAGTGGCAGCCGGGTGCACCTTGCCGTGTGAGCTCAGACGAGGACTACTGTATGGAATGTTGACGTAAAGAACTACGAGACAACATGAAGCTAAGACACCACAACTTCGCGAAGTATACTTTTGTTGCTACTGTGCGATTGTTCCTGTTCACATATTACTGAATGGTGGGATATTGGCAGGGAATAAATTAATGTCCGGATCTACTGGCGGTGCGCATTATTATGTGCGACCATCTTTAACAGAGTTTTGGGTCCCAGTAGTTTAATTAGGGCCGCATTTAGTGAAAGCCCACTGTTTACCCTGGAATTCTGGCTAAGTAGCAGGATGTGGTTAAATTGCTTGCTAGACTTATTACTTAGGAGACAATAAAAATGAACCGATTTCACCTTTAGTTCCTGGTCCTGTAAGGAGTGGGTTGATTCAATAGTTTCCAAATCCAGAGGTCCACTAGTAATCCTCAGAGGTCCATTAGCCATCAACAGCACTGTGAACTTGAACTGAGCCACATACTCCCCTAAAACAAGTAGTACAAACAAAATAATACTATAAAGCACCAGTGGTTAAATTTCTTTTCCTGAGCAAAATTGAAAATAAAACAAACAATAAAGACAGTTTTAAGGGTGCTGTGACACCGCCCACACAAATATTTATAATGTTGGATTTTGGTTGCTAAGGATTACTAACTTTTTTCTTGGTGTTTGTAGAGCCCAACTAATGGTGGATCCTAAAGAGTACTGCTAATGGACTAACTAAATAAAAGGAACGGGCCTTGGGAGCCTGTTCTGTCCAAGTTATGAGCTCCTCAGCCTCAAGTATATAATTCACATCTCCTTCGAGGTTGCTGTCATTGACGAGCTCATTCTTCGTCTACTGCTACATTTGTTGATTGTCTTCAAAATTTTCATTGTACTTTTTCTCAATTCTGCTTTGTTTCGTCTAGTTGATAGTGCTCATTTGGTCCTCACGGCAGCACGCCTGAATTTTTTCTTAAAAAAAATTGCCATGAACATTTCATAGCTAAGGTCATAGTCATTTCTATCCTTAGTTTCTGAGAAGTAACACAAAATAGACTCCAGGGCTAAAAATTAGTCACGCGATCTTTTGGCAGAGACTTTGATTGCATTCAAACCACACCCACAACATATTCATTTGATTCCAGCGTGAAAGTGAGTTCCAGGTGCTCTCTAACTTTCAGGTCTACCAATTAGCTAACTGGTTTTCTGGCCGCCTCTCCCTCACGATGATAAGCCCTACTGAAACCAGTGCGAGGGGATTATTGTATTGTTTTTCTCGGCATGGTCAGGTAAGGGAAGGCTTTTATCAAGCTAGCTAGATGCATATTCAGTGTGTGTATGTACCAATAATATATTAGAGTAACCAGAGTTGGTTACCTTATGTTTGAGCATATAAAAAAGGGAAACAGAGTTCATTACTGAAGGTAAATTTTTTGCAACAATTTGACACAAGATTTTCAAAGATGGTCGCCAGAAAGAGAGACTACAGCCTGGTTGACCTCACTAATGCAACCTTACCATCTTTATCATAAAGGACATTGAAAGGCTCCACTAAGTTGTGGTTGACACACTCCACGATACCCATGCGGGCCTTGCCTTCTTCCTCTAGTGACCTATCACAACAAAACAAACTAATTTAAATTAAAGTTGAGAGACGGCAAGTGAACAACTGACCTGAGCGAAAATGGCATAGTCGAATATTTAGTGGCAACCTCATTGTAGAACGCTAAATACACACATACAATGTGGTGACACTCACTGAGTAGTTAATTAGATAATACATAACGGGGTTTCTTATAGAGGTAGGGGAGCCCAATGATCACACCCTCCAGAATTTAAGGAGGTTAATAGAGTATACTAGCTAATTATAGAGTATAGGCTCATTGCTACATTTAGGAATGAATGTATAGCAATAATTATATTGAGCAATTGTTTTTAATAAAGTGTAGTTGATATTCAAAACAATAAGAGAATGTTACGGACTCCAAGTCCTTCATTAGCTCACAATTCTAATTACTCAATAAAATTATTGCTATACATAATAGGGATTGTGAATTCTATGAGCAGTAGGATTATAAATAGTGCACGAGAACAAACACTGATGAGTGTGAAGTACATACACTTCCATATAAGAATATGCAAAGTAGTGTAGGTCTATAAATGGGTGTGGCTAAGTAAAGCAGTGCTTCCCACCCATGTCGAGAATTTACGTATAACACTTCTAAAAACTAGTGGAAGTTTTATAGCAATGAGTGAGGTAGCCAAGCATCCAGTACTAAAGTATTACGCAAAATACTTCACCAATATATCTTTATCTGTACCAACACACAAGGACAGCTCTTATGGGAGGGCACAAGATTTAGCCCACCTCACCGCAGAAATCCTTTAGTGATTATACTTTCCAGACTCATTATACTTCCCTGACCGCAGACTCTAGAATCAATGATCGCAGACTCTAGAATCCCTGACAACAGACTCTAGAATCCCTGACCTTAGACTCTAGAATCCCAGACCGCAGACTCCAGAATCCCTGACCGCAGACTCTAGAATTCGTGACCGCAGACTCCAGAATCCCTGACCGCAGACTCTAGAATCCCTGACCACAGACTCAAAATCCCTGACCACAGACTCTAGAATCCCTGACGGCAGACTCTAGAATCCCTGACCGCAGACTCCAGAATCCCTGACCCCAGACTCTAGAATCCCTGACGGCAGACTCTAGAATCCCTGACCACAGACTCTAGAATCCCTGACCACAGACTCTAGAATCCCTGATCGCAGACTCTAGAATCCCTGACCACAGACTCTAGAATCCCTGACGGCAGACTCTAGAAACCCTGACCACAGACTCCAGAATCCCTGACCACAGACTCTAGAATCCCTGACCGCAGACTCTAGAATCCCTGACCACAGACTCTAGAATCCCTGACGGCAGACTCTAGAATCCCTGACCACAGACTCTAGAATCCCTGACGGCAGACTCTAGAATCCCTGACGGCAGACTCTAGAATCCCTGACCACAGACTCTAGAGATCCCTGACCGCAGACTCTAGAAATCCCTGACGGCAGACTCTAGAATCCCTGACCGCAGACTCCAGAATCCCTGACGGCAGACTCTAGAATCCCTGACCATCGCAGACTCTAGAATCCCTGACCACAGACTCTAGAATCCCTGACCACAGACTCTAGAATCCCTGACCACAGACTCTAGAATCCCTCAGACTCTAGAATCCCTCAGACTCTAGAATCCCTGACCGCAGACTCTAGAATCCCTCAGACTCTAGAATCCCTGACCACAGACTCTAGAATCCCTGACTGACGGCAGACTCTAGAAGAATCCCTGACCGCTCTAGAATCTAGAATCCTCCTCAGACTCTAGAATCCCTGACCAGCAGACTCTAGAATCCACTGACGCGCAGACTCTAGAATCCCTGGACCACAGACCCTAGAATCAGACTCTAGAATCCGGCACCGACTCTAGAATCGCCTCCAGAATCCCTGACACAGACCTAGAATCCCTGACCGACAGACTCTAGATCCTGACCACAGACTCTAGAATCCTGACCGCAGACTCTAGAATCCTGACGCAGACTCTAGATTCCTCTCTCTAGACTCCAGAATCCCTCAGACTCTATCCCTGACGGCAGACTCTAGAATCCCTGACGCGACTTAGAATCCCTGACGGCAGATCTAGATCCCTGACGGCAGACTCTAGAATCCCTGACCAGACTCTAGAATCCCTACGGCAGACTCCCTGACGGCAGACTCTAGAAACCCTGCCCACAAGACTCTAGAATCCCTGACCGCAGACTCCAGAATCCCTGACCAGCAGACTCCAGAATCCCTGACCACAGACTCTAGAATCCCTGACCGCAGACTCTAGAATCCCTGACGGCAGACTCTAGAATCCCTGACCACAGACTCTAGAATCCTGACGGCAGACTCTAGAATCCCTGACACAGACTCTAGAATCCCTGACCGCAGACTCTAGAATCCCTGACGGCAGACTCTAGAATCCCTGACCGCAGACTCCAGAATCCCTGACCGCAGACTCTAGAATCCCTGACGGCAGACTCTAGAATCCCTGACCACAGACTCTAGAATCCCTGACGGCAGACTCTAGAATCCCTGACCACAGACTCTAGAATCCCTGACGGCAGACTCTAGAATCCCTGACCGCAGACTCTAGAATCCCTGACCACAGACTCTAGAATCCCTGACCACAGACTCTAGAATCCCTGATCGCAGACTCTAGAATCCCTGACCGCAGACTCTAGAATCCCTGACGGCAGACTCTAGAAACCCTGACCACAGACTCTAGAATCCCTGACCGCAGACTCCAGAATCCCTGACCACAGACTCCAGAATCCCTGACCACAGACTCTAGAATCCCTGACCGCAGACTCTAGAATCCCTGACGGCAGACTCTAGAATCCCTGACGGCAGACTCTAGAATCCCTGACCACAGACTCTAGAATCCCTGACGGCAGACTCTAGAATCCCTGACAGCAGACTCTAGAATCCCTGACCTCAGACTCTAGAATCCCTGACCGCAGACTCTAGAATCCCTGACCTCAGACTCTAGAATCCCTGACAGCAGACTCTAGAATCCCTGACCTCAGACTCTAGAATCCCTGACCACAGACTTTAGAATCTGACTATCATTGCTATTCCTAAAATCTAAGAAAGTGGTTGCTTCTTCAGACTTGTTTTCTGCATAAAGTTGCAAGCATGTCAACACAGTCTAGATTGAGAATGAATATACAACGTCTAACTTAAGCCATTATGAAATTAGTATGCAATAAAAATAATTGTGCAAGCACGCACAAAATAATAAAAAAATAATAGGTTCGCTCAATACTATTTAATGCCCACCATCCATCCCAAACCAATTTAAAATTCTACAATTTTATTTATTTGAAACATACCAAATTTATAGTGAATTAAAACGGTTTATTAAGTAGAAAGTCACTTATACATCTTCCAGTTCACATACAATAAAGTACATTTACAGCATTAGTTGCTGGAATCACCTTCACCCCTCTCAAAATATTCAGTTATATTTTGATGTTGTAACTTGAAATTAGCGCAGTTCTACATGTTTTCCAGCTAAGGGCCACAATATAAACAAAGTAAGGAAAATGTGCTTCATATTCTGTATGCTGCCCAGGTGCCACACCCACCCCACCCTATACCTCGTGATGCCTTCATCTTGAGTTTATAGACCTCGTCTGTCTTCCTGTATATTGTAGTTCTCGTAGCTTGTTGCCGTGTCTGCACAGCAATGAAAATAAAACCAATAGATACCATGATTCAGATTAATAAGATCTACAGTAGGGGCCAAAAAAAAGTTCCCATTGAGTCGGTTTAAGGACTTTCTAAAGTCTGTACGGAAGACTTTTAACACGATTTTTTTGAGCAACTTTTAGCCGACTTTTTTGGCAATTTTTTTTTTTTTGTACCGACTTTTTTCTCTAGCGACCTTTCTGAGTCTGACTTTTTTAAGGTTAGGGGCAGAACCCTTCTAGAGCACTTCAGTTATTGTGGTTAAACAAGTACAGGCAGCACCTGCTTGATGTGTAGCAGCTGCAAAATCAGATTAAAACTAGGCTGCTAACCATTTTTTAAAAGAATAAACTGACAGGTTTAAAAGACAGGTTTAAAAGTCGGTTCAGCAGCTGGTGACTTGTGTAGTCGGCATTGGTTGATACAAAGTCGTTAAAAAGTCTCCTTACCCTAGAGACTATTTTTCTGTTAGTCGCTAAAAAGTCTGGTCACTATGGGAACTTTTTTTTGACCTCTACTGTATATACCCAGTAAATTAAATACATACGTATACATAACACATCAAGGTTTAATACAGAAATATTAGCTAGGGAGAGGGAGGAACACATCAGTGTTAGAGTAGAAATTTACAACTGGATACCAAAACATCAACAAAAAAAACAAAAAAACAAAAAACAACAACAACAAAAAAAACAAAAACAAAAACAAAACAACAACAACAACAAAAAAAAGTCCTACACGGTGTATTATTAAAGTGAAATTATGAGCAATTAAGAGTTCCTAGATTAAACACTCTTTATACCCACACCCTTAAAAATTATGAGACGGCAAAATCAGAGCATCCAATGGTGGGGGAAAGAGGAGTGGCCATACATCTACATATACCTGATCAAATGCTACAGTTTACCCCCAAGTAATATTTCCTGCACGCCAGACATTACATATTCTATTTTATTAAATGAGTGTGAACAGTGGGTGTGGTCAAAATACACCTCTACCTTTTTTCTAGTGGAAAAACTTTTTAAAATGTGTCTTGACATAAATATTAAAACGTATGAAAAAGAAATTTTCATTGATTAATTTAAATTTCATCACTACTAACCACACCCTCTATTAAATATATTTGTTGTAATCTCTAGTCTTCCAGGGCTCCTCCAAAATAATAATTAAGTATAAACCATGCCATTTTTTGTGAAAGCCCTATCCGGGTTTAAGGGTTAACTAAAATATAACCGAACAAAAGATTTCCTATGCAGGATCACTCCACTGACAATATCTGCTCACCACAACTCCAATAACTTCTGCTATATATCCCACTCATGGACACACCTCTTCAGTTTAGCCCACTAGCTCACCTTTCCTTCTCCAGAACTGACGATGATGTCGATAGCGTACGCTTCATGCATCTCAAACTCACAACTCTTGTGTTCCCGTCTACATACACCCACACAAACATACAAAATCAGGCAAATGCCAACTGTATGTAGCTCCCAAACAGAATTAACGACAAATTCATCATTCATGTTATTACAGCTCAAATATTTGATATGATGTAAAAAGTAAACTAAAGGGTCTGTACGGGTTCAAGTGATATAAAAAAAATTTTTTTAACAAAAAAAAACAACAAAACAAACAACAAAACAAAAAACAAAACAAAAAAAACAACAACAACAAAACATCCTGTGGTAAACAATTTTTGTATTCATTCGTAACTTACACAAAATCTCAAATAAGTCACCCTTTCGATGCCGTAACCGCATATATCTGGCTGAGAACAGGTTCGCGTTTTCTGAATTAAAAAATAAATATCTATTTTAAATTGAACTGTCATTTCTTTGTTTATACGTGAAGTAGGAGTTGCACTTCCTTTTAAAAAAATATTGAACCCGTAAGGGCAGGTTACATTTTATTATTTTTTTTTTTGAAATCGGAGATCAAGAAAATTTGTTGACCGCGAATTTTCAGGATGCCAAGTGCCCAATTTTTTTGTTGCCTACGGACTTCAACACCCAGAATAGAAAGTATGAAGCCTATAGAGAGTCCCTCAGCATTTTGGAAGAATATATGGACAAAGTTTTTTTTCCACTGGACATCAAGAGCAATTGATTGGGCTAGTTCCCCGGAGTCTCCTAGAAACTTGCTGTAATATGGACAGTAAGTTGGACTGGCTCCAGTTAATTATCAGGCTTTTAGAAGCTTACTTTGCTTGTTATAAGCAGGGATTCATACAGGACCTAAGCAATATAAAGTCCCTCTGTCAGTATACAAATACTACACCAGCTATGTTCTAATACAAATTGGTATTGAAGGACCAGAACTAGAGAAATGTTGATTTTCATGAAGTGTAACTAATCTTAGTGTAAGGCTTAATTTTACAGATCAATAATTTTTCTGAAGAATTCAGTTGGGGAAAAAAATTTTAGGGGGGGGAAACAGAATTTAGGGGGGAGGGAATCCCAGGGCTCCCATAGTCTGTATGAAACCCTGATAAGGTTATAGCCACCTACTTTATTAGCCTAGCTGTTTGTTTGCGGATTTTTGCAGTTGCTTTGCGATAGAATTTCAAAAGTCAAATTCAAAAAAACGACTGAAGTGTTGAAGTCGGCGTCAAAAGTGCTAAATAATCATTTTCTTATCCACAGAGCTATTAATTTCTAATAAACACTCCTACTACATAAATGATAACTTCGTAACAATGTTGAAGGTATGAGATTTTATTAAGTATTGAGTAATTAAATAGGTAGTTCAAATGTGAAATTAAAATTTAACGCAATAAACTGCAACAACCACAACTACAAGCTGAGTCTATTTTTAGGAGATGGAATATTGAAAACTAATAATGATCCTTCTTGTGTCAGCTCTCATTCAGCATTAAAAATGCTTCAACACAAAAAACCTACAACACAGAGCTTGGTGATAATGGATAACTACAGGTAATACAATACTTCCTTGCATTAAAACGATTAAGAGATTATATCATGTCATAAAAAAAATCCAACAAAGCAAATTTTATCCAAAATGAGCTTGATGTGTTCATCCACTTCCAATCCAAAGATAGTCCGCGGGGCAAGCTGTGTTGGCTCCTTAGGCCAGAATTGGAACTCGCAGCCATTGCTAGTAATTTTAAAAACTTTGCTCGTACCACATGACAGCTGTGTTTACAAACTACGAAACGGCTGTTCCTTATAATCTGCCATGCGCATGAAGTTCCTGCATTAATCTAACGACCTGTAACAACAATTTTGTGGGAAAACAATAATATCGTGCAAATACAATTGAAATAACGCTTTGCGATGCAGTTTTTTTTATTGCGGTGCAACTATAATACCGGTATCACCGCCCAGCGATACGACAACACAATAAAATATTTTAGCCCAGCTTTCATAGTTATGCTCACACGATTGGCAATTCTATTATTAGTACCTTTGCTGCTCTGACGGGTTGAGAATGATGGCCTTCTCACTGTCGTAGTTGTTTCTTTTGAGTTGATGACACAAGATTCCCTCCACAGGATTACACTGGAAGGAGGCAGCGACCTTCTGAATGGCATCAGTCACTGCCATGTTCTGTGCACAACATAACATAAACAATATAACTATAATACTGGAAGTAGGGAGGGGAGGGGGCGGACATTGTATAAATGAAGTGTGTACTGAACACTTCACCCCTGCTTAGTAGTTTTAACATTCAATAAGCTATCCCTACCTCATCGTAATATTATACCACTAAACTCTTGTCTCTTGAGCTGATATTCACAAAAGTGATGCAATGAGTGCAAATTTGCCTTACCATACTGACAAGCTTTAGCATATGATGATCCCTTACCGTACAACAAAAATCTACCCTTTATTATGCAACAAAGCTTACAACATGATGACCTTCACCAAATCACTGTTCATTACCACATAAGGTCTTTTATCGTAATTATCCTTTACAGTGTTAACCCTTTACCGCAATAGCAACCCTTTACCTAATAGCAACCCTTTACCGCAATAACGACCCTTTACAGCAATATCAACCCTTTACTGCAATAGCAACCATTTACTACACATGTGATAGTACATGGTACTTTGGACTCTATGGTAGATAGTGTCAACCAAGCAATACATTGATTTTTTCCCTCTCATACTCATCTTCTTTGAATATCCAAGTTCACTCTTAATACAACTAATAATATTTCCGTCGTTGTTCAAATATTTGATTGGGAACAAAAGGTAAATTTTCAAAGCACAATAGGTAAATTAAACTACATTGGAACAGAGTATAATATGTGAAAAAAGGAGCAGAATTGGTCCAGGCCTACCAATGATTCATTATTTCCTTTTTCATCACAACACTTATCATACCACTCAAATGATGTGTGTGTGCGTGTACCAGAGGATTCTCTTCACTGGGTGTGTGGGATACATAGCTGTGCTGGTGCATGTGCACGTGTTTGTGATTAGCAGAGGGTTCCCTCTTCTTACGATATCATTATGGTCCCATACTGATGACCCCTTACCATATAAATGAATGTAAATCCTGATACGGGCTATGGCCTAACAAATTTTCACCACACTGCCGACCCGATAATACACTGATGATGCTATATACCACAATATTGCCTTTACGGGAAAAAATAAACAATATTCACATACTTTCCACTCCCCCAACCACAACAAGAATACTGGTGTCACTGGAAGACAATAGACCACCCATCAGATATCCTAACCATTATTAATGGCACTTGCTTAGTATAGCCTCCTGCTCCACAACCCATTAGGCTCACTCACCTCTCCGCCTGGTACGACCATCCGATGTGCTATCTCTGCTGCTATGTACGCTGCCATTAGGGCATCTGCTTTACGCCCAGTCGCTTTATTCTCCTGCAAAAAAGATTACAAAGACCACAGTTAAGGAACTACATCTTTCACAACAATAAGTGATCTATAATTATCTGCTTATTAACCCATTCACCGGCAATAGCGCCATATGGCACTCAGCATTCATTATCAGGGAATTTATCCCGGTTCGCATCGCATTTTGCGAAGCAAAACTACGGTGCTGCGATTCAATTTTTGATTTGTTTAGCAAAAAACTGCGAGACAACTGTCAATTACCTGTATATAAACCGGTTGGCCAGTGCATAATTTTAGCTGAGATACTTTTACAGTTCCTTATAATCTCTGCGATAGCGGGCACCAGTTTTCTCCGACTCGAGAACTGTAAAGACCTAATATCCCCCACTCGCTTTCGGTGGCTTGGTGCGCTAGCAATGGAAATAATGACGGAGTGAAATATTGCGCGTGAGCATCGATATTGCAGCTGTACTTTTGTCCCGCTCGTATTTTCAGCCTGAGGTTACGTTTAACGGTTTTGGAGAGTGGAGCGTAGCATGTCTGTAAACTTGAGTACGGTAAAGAAGTGGATTCTGGAGTTGGATAGTGTTGGAGAATGGCTACATTATGATGAATCTAGAGGAAAAGTTAGTCGAATTTTTTGTGCACTATGCTCTAAACACAAGGAACGTTTGCATGCTCTGAGAAACTTCAGTTCTTCATTTATTGATGGAATAACTGGCACTGCACTGAAAAAAGACAACGTTAAGAAACACCAGCTCTCTGACATGCATAGTAAGGCTGTGAACTTGGAGAGAAAGCCTGCTACTCTTACTGACATCGATAAATCGACTCCATTAGGAAGGGCATTTTGGTCAGGACAGCAGGAGGAAAGAGCTCATGTGTGTAAGCTTTTGGAAATAGCTTATATGATAGCCAAGGAAGAAATTCCGTTTACTAAGTATCCTGCTAATATGGAGTTAGAGAAGAAACATGGAGTTTCTCTTGGTAGTGCATATACTCCTGAACACAAGTGCAGAGAGTTTACAGTCCTTATTGGTGAATGCATGAGAGATAAAGTTCTAGACTCTGTGCGTCAGTCCCACTACTTGGCAGTGTTGACAGATGGCTCAACAGACAGCAGTGTTGTTGAGAAGGAGCTTGTGTATGTCATGTATGTTGGACCTGAAGTTAAGGCACAGTGGTTTTTTTTTGCAATTGAAAGATGTTTTGGATGCAACAGCTCCAGGGATTCTGAAGTTATTAGTTGAGACATTTGCAGCGTTTGGTGTGGACTTAATGAAGAAGCTTGTTAGCATCTGTGTGGATGGAGCTGCTGTTAACTTGGGAGTTCGTCATGGTCTGGCTGCACTAATCAAGAAAGATGTCCCTTGGTTGGTTGCCATACACTGCATGAATCATCGCCTTGAATTGTCTGCAAAGGATGCTTTTTCTAACACTTTCTTAAATAAAGTCTCCACAATGCTTGTTAATCTTCATTTTGTGTATGAAAAGTCCAAAAAGGCTTCGTGAGTTAAGGAATGTGGCTGAGATTATGGAAGAGCGTATCAGGAAACCAGAAAGAGCTAGTGGTACGAGATGGGCTCAAACGTGCGATTAAGTCCCTTTTGATGGGTTATGATGTCATAGTGACTCACCTGGAGTCCATGGCATCTGGGGAATCTTCTGTTAAGCCAGTGGATAAGACAAAGTTCAAAGGATACTTAACTAAACTTACCAGCTACAAATTTGTTCTTTATATGCTCTTTTTTGATGCTTTACTTGATCCACCAGCTTCCTTTTCTTGTTCTATTCAAAAATCTGCAGTTGATTTACCTCTGGCAGTAGCCAAGCTAAAATCTTTTCGCTCAACTCTAACTAGTTTGAAGAAAGATTCACCAGATATTTCAACAGAGCTGTCAGTGTTAGCTTCTGTTTCAACTTCATCTGGAAGTGTAGTTATGTACCGCAAAACACAGTTATCACGAGTAAATCAGCAGGTACAGGAGGCATTCAAGAGGAATCGACCATTGTTGATTGACAAAATGTTGGAATGTGTTGCGAATAGGTTTGATGACCTCCAAAATTTAGATGCAATGAAAGGAGTTAATATCTTAAGTGTTCCTTTATGGCCAATTGGCAAACCTGATTTTGAAACTTATGGTAATTCTGAAGTGTCGTTACTGGTGAACCATTTTAAAGTACTCTTGGGGATGAACGGAGTGTCACTCAATGTTGTATTGACCGAATGGAATGCATTCAAGCACTATGTGGGACATAACATTCAAGGCAACCCTGATGTTTGGTCCTTACTTCTCACCCGTTATAGATCACAGTTAGAGAATGTTGCTCACTTAATTGAAATACTGCTACTATATCCTGTCAGCAATGCTACAGTGGAGCGTGGCTTTAGTGCAATGAAGCGAATAAAAACTGATTGGAGGTCTCGCTTAAATGAAGTAACCATCGATCATCTGCTGCGCATTAGTATTGATGGACCAGCATTTTCTAATTTTGATCCAAGGCAAGCAATGGAAAAATTCTTTAGCACCCCTCGTCGTCCAGATGCTGCACCGTATGGTTCTCGCAAACGAAGCCATTCTGCACTGGATACTGAATCAGATGCTTAACTTGTGATTCATACTTCATTATAGTTATTTGATTATGATTAAATTTATATATATTTATTACAGAAAAAATATTGCTATACAAAAATTGACAACTGCTAATCAACCATACTTATGTGTAGCACTTGTTGCTATACAAATAAAATTAAGTAAATTATTCCCTGATTATGCACTTCTCCGATTTAAAAAAAATCGATTATCTAAAATAACGTTCTAGATTTTGGTATATACATTGCTGTGAAGTAGTACTTCCTGTAATAAAAAAAAATTGAAATGGAAGCAGAGGTACTTCATTTTATAAAAAAATTTTTTTAATAAGGCTGCCGAAACGCTTACCTTTGAGCATTGGGCCACCCGAAAAGCTTTTATTGTACAAGGCTCTGAAGCTCAGAATTTAGTCACTAGAAGGTGAACAAGCTGCACAGTCTGTGTGAAAATCCTGGCAGCATCGCAACTGTCTGTAGTTGAGTTTTAGTTCAAACCATTAGTAAACAGTAAGTCCGAATTTTTAGCCTTTCACTTTACGGACTAGGGTACTTTTTTAAATTTTTATATTAGTAAATATTTTGGTGTTAAATTGCATTAAAAATTCTTCTCTTACTGATTGTCTTTACAAAAAAATAATTATAGAATTATCAAAGTTACCACAATGGTCGTCATAAATCTGCCGGTGAAAGGGTTAAGTAACACCAACTTAAAAATTCCTAAATATACCATCATATTATTAGTGTCCCACTACATAGCCAACACAAGTTATAATTTATTACGACTGAGGTTGCTAACTTGGTATTCTCTTACCTTTGTACTTCCCACGATGAGAGTGTGGCCTACTGTTGCTATGAAGCCATCCACATGGACACCCAGTTCTCTGCAGTACAAATACACACATATTATTAGTTTAGTTTATCTCCAACATAGAAGTAGGCCTGACAATACCATTCCAAACACAACAAAGGATTAATAATTGGTGAACAAGATGAGTAAAACTATCTGAGATTTTTTAAAATCGAGCAAATTGTCACTATGCATTATCAATACACTGAAGTTGGAAGGCAATGAAGGAGAGTAGAGTACAGTTAAACTACAGTGAACTGTTAAAACGCAAATACTTTTCTACTTCCACTAAACCCAATAAACAAGAAAGTAAAACTTTTTTTCCACGAAGAAAAAAAGAAAGAAATAAATTAAAAAAAATAATCAAAAATAAATAAATTAAAAAAAAAAGAAAAATGAAGAAAAAAAAAAGGAGCAGCTATTACATTGCTCACTCTTCTCTAGCTGACCTAACATCGTGTACATAAAATTTTATAACGCAAGTGAGATAAGTACAATTAACAAATATAAATTCCATCGTTGCCCGACATAATCAGCGATAAAAATACATACTAAGAACATGAAAAGAAATCGTATTTTTAGAATTGCTACATATATTAACTCACATTTTGACAAGGTCGTTTTCTGCCAACAGAGTGGATCCTTCAGATCTGAGAGGAGAGAAGTGGCAGACACAGTTATTGATGGAGAGACAAGTGGGGAAGGCAATACCTGATACATACAAACCAATAAATAAACTGGTAATGGACATCAATACTGAACCTATCTTGTTACTATTGACAACATAACATTGGTGGTGGAGGCTCATGGGAGAAATGAAATGAGCGATTAGACATTCCTTCATTTCAAACTTCCCATGAATTAAAACTTTTTGTGTGCTATGAACTTCTTCTACCTCTTCACTTGCAAGACTTAACTACTCCACCAGCTGAGAGCTGATAAAGATCCTGACTTCTAACTATGTAGTAATTGATACAGCTATGAAGTGCTGAAAATTGGCACACCAGATGCCAGTCATTGACACTCCAATGTACTTCCTCAGTTCTAGTTCACTTTCCACGAATAAAAATAAATAAATAATAATAATCAAATTTCAGTGCAGTTCTTTTTAATTCACCTCATTGTGGTCAATAGATTCAAAGAAAGAAAAAAAAATCACAATTCCATCACAATTCATCATCATCATTATCCTGCAACAATAGCACGTATTCATTACTTTTAGATCGAATAAATAAATTTCCGGTCCAGGGGGTTGAGCGTTATTTGAAGGAGTTAATATAGCTACGAGTTAAGGGAAGCCGTACAACTGTGTGGGTATGGCGACTCCAGTGTGTGTAACCATAACTTTGAATGGCAGGAAACCCGCAGAACTCAAAGTAGCTGAGCTCAAGCTGTGGCTTCAAGAGCGCAGGAAGTCTACTAAGGGAAAAAAGGCCGATCTTGTGGAAAGGTAAGAAAGTGTATCCTGGAGCTGTAGCTATACCTTAACTAATATAGCTGCAAATCAATTATAATTAGTAGTTACATCTATAGATAAATATTACTATAATAGAGTAGCCACATGCTATATTTTAGGTATGATTTTATATATGCTTTTATGCTAAATAGAGTGAATGCATATATCAAGGAGGGTTTGGACCAGGAGTTGCCATGCAGTTCTTCATCTACAGTCGCCACAGAAAAACATTCATTTGTTCAAGATATCCCAAAAGAAGGCTGGAAAGATATTAAGAGTATTAATGGTACATTCAAGCTAAATTTTAATAATAGCAATATCGTGTCATACTTTATTAGTCGGTCAGTCACTGATGGATTACCTGCTGGCGATTTTAAAGCAATAAATAAATCAGCTGAATATCTGTTTCGGTGTGGACATATTCAATCTATTCAATATATTGTATCTAAGAATAATATATATATTAAAAGCCAGTGTCTACCTGAAATGAGAAAAGATCGAGTCTATAATGTTTGTATTGGCCTTGAAGCAGATTGTAGTGATATAATTTATGCAGCTTGTGGATGCCCAGCGGGTAAGGGTCCTAGAGGTAGCTGTAAGCATATAGCTGCTCTAACATATGGTCTTTCTGAATTTTGCAAGGTATTTGAGCACTCATTGTCCCAGACATGTACAGATGTTCTACAAAAATGGAATCAACCTAGAGCTAAAAGAGTAAACCCAATTCCTGTAGATGAATTAGGTTGCAGAAGAAGAGAGTTAACAAAACCATCCAGAAAAACGAATGCAGTATATGATCCTAGGCCATTGTCATTAAGGCAGGAAAGTTCTGCTGCATTAGAGAAACTCCGATGTGATTTGATTAACTTGCCCCAAAAATGTGCCTTAACTAATATCCTTATTCCAGCTGTTGACAAAATTAAATCAGATCACTGTTATACTACTTTGACAGTTGAAGATAAACACCACATCTGAAGAAATCATTGAAAAATTAACATTGACAGAGGCACAAAGAGAAGAATTGGAAAGGAAGACTAGGTATCAATCAAAAGATCCATTGTGGTTTGAAGTATGAAGAAACCGCATTACAGGGTCCAAGTGTGGTCGTATTTTGATACAAAAAAAGCAGAGTGTTTCACTACTGCAGTTTTCTTTGTATCCAAAACCTTTAATATACTTACCAAAAGCAATTTATTGGGGAAAGACGCATGAATCAAAAGCTTGTGGAGAGTATACAAAGTATATGAATGCAAATGGACATACTGGCTTGAGCACAAGAAGAAGTGGTTTTGTTGTTCACTCAGATAAAGGATGGCTTGGTGCATCTCCTGATGCTTGGGTGCATGATCCTTCTTGTGAATTTCCTGATGGCATTACTGAATTTAAGTGCCCATACTCTAAAGCTGGTGTAAGCCCTAGTGAAGCATGTGAAGATCCATCCTTTTATTGTGATTTTACTGATGGTAAATTGCGCTTGAAATGTAGTCATTCATACTATCATCAAGTTCAGCTACAGCTATATGTGTGTGGAAGCAAAGCTGCTTTTTGTGACTTCTGCATTTATACATTGAAGGGTGTTCTCATAGAACGTATATTTCCTGACAAGCAATGGCAGGAAAATGAAGCAGTTCAACTTGACTGTTATTTTATAGACCATATGTTACAAGAATTGATATATCCTACTAATAAACCAGCCTATTATTTGTGAGCATAAGAGCTTCAACTCATTTCAAATATAGAATGTCATTAACTTAATTGGTAAGCATTGATTTTATTGTCATGATGAAATGTATTGTAAATCCAAACTTTTGGTAATAATAAGACATGAACACTGTGTACAGTACAAGTTTTATTGACATAGAGGTGGGTGAAAATTTGACAAACTACAACAAACAAAAAAAGTCTGTCTGCAATATCAGTCAAGCTAGCAGGTAGTATTCTATCAAAAATATGAAATTTTTTTATCCTTTCCATTGCTCTCTCCACGTGTATACGAAGTGAAGCAATCCTTCTGGAACTGATAAGTTCATCTTCTTCAAACTGACTCTTTCCTCTTAAAAATGGTGGAATATTAAGTCGAACTCCTCTAATAATTAATTCTTCTTCAATGTCAAAGCCACGATCAGCCATTACAGAATCCCCTTTTTCTAGTAAATCAAGTAATCCACTTCGTTTTGTCAACTCTTTGTCTGATATTGATCCTGGAAAAAGTTTAGACACAAAAGTAATGTCACCACTTGGTGAAATGCCCACTAAAACTTTGAAAGTATTGTGATTTTTATAGTTTGAGAATGTCATTTGCTGAAGCTCAGGCAAACGAGGCTGTGTAATAAATATCTCAGTAGCATCAATGATCACTCTGGTTGTTGGATATTTCTCTTTAAACTGTTTAGGCATGTTAGCACGAACCAGGTCTCTAGGCGGCCACATAGGAATTTCTTTAAACTTCAAATAGAGAAAATTAATCCAGGTTGAAATGATTCTCGAGACAGTAGACTGTGAAATTTCAAAACGATAAGCTCCATAAGCCCTAGGCGTAACCGAACTAAAACTAGAAAAAATTCATCTTTAGGAGTAACCTGCAACGCTTACTTGAGTCACCTTCAACCAACAGCTTATTAGAGTCATACACAAGAGAATTCACTGCTGGCCCAAGAAACTGATAACAAGCTAATAGGGTTGCATAATTAGGAAAACCAGTATAAAAACAAATTTTTGACTCATCACTTTTCATATTGGCTAAGCAAAACCTTCTTTTTTCAATCTTTGATTGTAGCAAACCAACTTCCTTTTTAAGAATTTCAAGATCAGCATTGTTGCTACACCCTGTACAACTGACCTCAGTTTGCACTTCAGTTTCTTTAGTTGCAGACTCTTCAACTAATGGTACAGAAACTTTAGATAAGATGCGCTCTTTTGGAGGCTTTCTCGTTGGCTTAACTTCAGAAGATCGAGGTAGCAGAATCGAAGGAACCTCATCTGGTCTTTTTTGTCGCTTATTTGCGCCAACGAAGTGCCTGCTGCAAATCCTGGTGTGACTATTAACTGGCAAATTTTTTCTCCCAATGGCGTGAATCCATTGCTTCAACAAAACTTTTTTTTTCAGGGGCAGGCTAAAATAAGATAGATGCTTCTCCCGGTTGGAATTGCTTGAACAAGCAGGCACACAACAAAAATGAACCATCTTAAAAGTTCTCCAATTAACGAGCAACCCCCTCGACCGTAAATTAATTTAAGTGAAAAATAGTAATGAATAAGTGCTATTGGCACTATGTTGTGTCATCATCGTCAACCGCAGGCAACCTTAATAAAAGCCCACCTCAAGCTCATTGCACGGTGAGGTTAAATGCAGACTTTTACTACTTTTCATTTCTAAGATTATATCCACACTCATAACTCAATTAGTCTGTGTATATATGGAGAGAAGAAAGAAGAAAAAAAACCATGACGGACAGGTTACAATGAACAGTAATCACGGTTAGCACTACAATAAATTCTTCACCCACTGTCCTGCATGCTCCGCTCCCAGGTCTATCCAGTGACTGCCACTAACAACACAACCCAATAACCACTCATAGGTCACATGATAGCCAGCTCAACTAACACGGAAACTTAACCAGAGCTAGAACAACGAGCACACAATGGACGATTATGTCCGCATTGACTAGGAAATCACTCAAGCTGAAACATTATCAGTGAGAGTTGAATTCACCGAGTCACTATTATTAATATTATTTTTTAAAGTACACCCACATGTTCAAAGTTGCTTATAGGTCTGGATCCCCAAAAAACAAAGATCCACGTAAGTAATCTCACGATCTTCTGACTGTTCCTTGCTATAAATGTATATTGTGAACATGTCCTCATGGCCTGGGATCCTCCTGTGAGTACACGTATACACATGCCAGTGTAGGTACCGGACACACTGGAGCATTTTTGTAACACGTGAAGAATTGATCCATTAATTGATTGATGGACTGAATGAATTTGGTGACAAAAGAGAACAAAAACAAACAAAAACAAAACAAAAAACAAACAAAAAACAAAACAATAAAAGAACAACAAACAAACAAAAGGCCAACTCCCATGATGCTTTAGTTCAAAGCTGGATGTCCACAACCGGATGAACATCACCAACTCATACTTCAGATATAGCTTACAAATCATAGTGAAATGTGTACAGATCACTTGACATGTGTAAACAATTCTCATCTAACCTGCTAAGCATTACATGCTATGCTGCTGAAATTTCAAGTCTATTCTCAAATAATAGGGAGTAAATATATTAGACAATTCTGTAACAAGAGTAATCAGTGATGATTATTCTTCACTCTACGAACACAAACTGTACTGCTAATGCTACCAAAGGGGTGTGGTCAAACTAATGCCAGTCAACATGCACCTGAGAAGACTTTTTTCACTAAAATAATAACTAGCAAGTACCACACCACACAGTGGCAGTTCCATGTGCGAATTTTTACAAATTACGAATGCCATAGCATAAGGTATTCTTTATCAATTGTCATAATTCTCCACCACATACATCACCTTTTATTTTTCTTGACCAACGTATACATGAATGCAAACACCACAGTTGTCGTCACTGATAATGCACTACCAACCCAGCTCAGCTAATGTATTCATGAATACACATCGTCGTTGTCATTGCTGACAGACGCACACATTATATAGACAATAATAACAACAACAACAATAATAAATAGTAAAGAAACAAGTCAGTATCGATTAGTGCTCGGTTAAAACAAACAGACGAGTAAATACTAGCACTTGCACTAAAGATAAAAAACACCTTTCCAGGGATTCCATACAGGCATTGGGGGGGGGGGGGGGGGGGGGGGGGGGGGGGGGGGGGGGGGGAGCGGGGGGGGGGGGGGATTTTGTTGAGTCACAAAAAACCAGTTTATCTACATAATAATTATGGTGAAATCATGATCGTGAGACTGTGAAACAGATTTCAGATGAAACTTGACAATCTATATATGTAATAGTTAGGCGCCACCTCTGAGACCATTTTTAGGGTCTTGGGGCACTACTTAGGGCCTGAGGGACCCTAAAAACAGTAGTTCATGATGGTCATGATGGCTGCACAGAGTCTAATTTAGAATGTAGTGACTGTTCTTTAACAGCACAATAGGAGGGACTCTAAACGCAATCGGAGGGACACTAATTGATCCTGCCCTCAAAGTGGGAAGACTAAGTTTATAGTGTTCCTCTCTGGAGGACCTAAGCAATATAAAGTTCCTCTGTCACTATACATAAACTATAGCATCTATGCTTTAATACGAATTGGCATTGAAGGACCAGAACTAGAGAAATGCTGATTTTGAAGAAGTATAGCTAATCTGTAAGGCTATTTATACTGATCATTAATTTTTCTGAAGAATTCAATTGGGGGGGGGGGGGGGGGGGGGGGGAAATCCCAGGGCTCCCATAGTCTGTATGAAACCCAGCCTTCTGGAGTGAATCAAGAGTTGTTAAAATTGTCTTAAATTACTTACATAGGAGGCTAACCAAGCATTAATTATACAGAGCACCAAAACCACATCAAATTTAGATAAAGGCCTCGAGCTCAACTCCACCTGGACTCTGTTCCTATAAGAGCTCTAGCTTCAATGTGCTACGTGCATTTTTTTGTTGACAATTTCGTTTATTTTTAACAGTCGTATATACCTCACAACTGAAGAAGGCTTACGAGCCGAAACTTACTGTGAATTAATTTATCTAATTTATATGCTACTAAGCTAAAAAATATTAAATTAACACCTTCTAATCACATTGACACACTACATACATCCTTGTCCCCATGCTTCCCCGACACTAACCTTTCTTCATCTCCTTCTCCTTCTTGTATACTTTACTTGTCTCCTCGAGGATGAGTTTATCCCCCATCTCACACAGATCCACCACTGCAGCGCCCACTTCACACTTGGCTACCACCTGACGAAGCACACCTTCACACACACACACACACACACACACGAGAACAGTTACTATCAACTACAACCAAATAAGACACTTCAGATAGATTGCACTTCTTGCTAACATGTGCATGTTGTCAAATTACGTAGTGAAATGACCAGCTCAGCAATTGGACACGAGTTGAACAGATTACACAACAGGAATAATTTCCTATGCTACGTATTCTTATTAAAAGTTTTCATCACCATATATGGAATAAAATACTCTAGTTTGTAGAGCCAAGACCCAACAAAAAATTATTTTTTTTTGCACTTGCACTTCCTTGGGCATCCAAATGTTGAGTTCTCTACAATTTATAGCCATAGCTTCAACCATTGCTGATGTACACGACTTGTTTCAATCCACGGACTTCTCTATACATCTTAAAAAAGCAAATCAATCTTTCCTTGACATTTACGCTCGTTGAGTTGTATCAGATTTGCTTTTGCATAATCACATATACACTCAGTCTTCCCTTATTAGCACCTAGGGACCTGAGGTGCCCACATCTCAGAAACGCCAGAACTCAGGACCAAACTTTCTCCAAATTACAAATAGAATCAATCCTTTTCAAGAGGTTTTAGCCTTTTTTTTTTCCTCAAAATTATCACCATCCTTTTTCACTTGAAACTCTCCAAAGGCTTCTCCCATAATCCTCTAGTACTCAAACTAACTGTGTGCACATCTACAATTGGTAATGGTCGACAAATTACCTAACGTCGTGGGCTATTAATAGATTAATAGAGTGGATTACTTGCACCCAGTGAAGACAGTAGAAGCGCCCAGTTAAGAGGGGGATTGAGTACATATGTAATACATTGAATCAATATTAGATGTTTCTTGTATTTAAAATTGAGTTTATGAGACTATAAGTCAATTAGTCAACTTAATAAATACATGGAGAAGGGATACCTGTCATCTTGGACCAGTCATAAGATTCACTCTCAAGTAGTTTAATATTACAATGATGGCAAGCTTGTCCGCTACTTCTAATTTTGGGCTAGTTTTTGAGAAAACGTGAAGCTATTAGCTCCACGTAGGTACTAGCTTTTATGGGTAATGCTCCTTATCGTCACGCTGTAACCACGTCAGCAAATAATTTCTTGCTTCCCACGATAGTTCAGCTTTATGCTGTAAGTTGACAGAGTGCTGGTAAAGGAGTTTCGCGTTAACAATATATACCGGCGAGGGTCTCTGGCCTGTTTAGTTTCTTCTCTTAGAAGACAGCATTTACATGTACCATTATAATTGCTCGATACCTGATTATAATAGCTAATAAAATAGTCATTTGGTCTGGGATGATTTAGTACATGTTATAGATAGCTAGTGAATAGTAGTGCTGAGGGTCCATACCCTTGGTGTTTCATCACTATATTAATTGCAAGTCCACATTTACTTCAATTAACAGCAGCTTTCATACCATTTGCTTGATTACAAAAAATTAATGCCACCAGTTAACAGCAGACTAACTAACCCAAGCACTTGCATTCAGCAAAGGGCAGTAAATTTAAGAAAACTCTTGTAACGGAGAAAAAAAGTTACAATTAATTATGTGGGAATAAAAAAAAAGCTTGCATAGATGAAATTTTGTATCATTGTCTACTTACACAGTTTAAGGAAAAGTGACGAAATGTATATACTATGGGATATATTACTCATAAAAACAAAACAAAACAACAACAACTCCCCAGATGCATGTTACAAGGCAATATTGAAAATTTCAAAAACATGTCTTTCAAATTTCTTATTTTAATCTTCTAATAATACGGTGCGTATATTACACATTAAAAAATGTATGGGAAAAATCGCCGTTCAATTGAAATTGCATGGGGAAAGTGAAATAGCGCGTAACTAAGTGATATAGCGCGTAACTAATTGAAATAGCACGGTAACTAAGTGGAAACTAAGTGAAATAGTTTGGGTAAGTGTGCATGCTTGCAGCGTTAACCTTGGAAGTGTACAGTTTGAGTAGTTTCTAGTTGGAGACAATGTCATTCTTTACCACAGAAGCTTTACCCGTATTAGATGGAATGTTTTTCAACAAATTAGGAGCTGTACGTTGAAAACGAAGTTCCAGCGGAAGCTAACCCTGAAATAAGGAGATAGTGAGTGAACGATAGTATAGCTACAATTGCAAATGACTTTTTAAAAAGCTGGCCTACTATTAGCGAGTGATAGCATGGGTAACCTGTGCTATTAGGGATCAATAGCGCGGTTACCGTGCTATTACTCATACAAATCTGTACACATATGAAGTAACTGGACATCTCACAATCCTGGACCTCATATAAACAAAAAGTAGTGTAATAACGACTGTGGGAAATAATAAATAATATGCTGATAAGTGCTATGGAGCATATCTAATATATGACTCAGTTTATTCACATAATATTGAAGAATAAAAATCCTGATGCTGGCGATTCTAATTAAAACACACTCACGGTTCGCCATGTCCCCGGCCATCTTGTACTTTGTAACTACTACATCTTCCGCGATAGTAGGCTCCTCGTCGGAACTGTCCCCCTTTTCCGCCATTTGGACTCCCTCACTCTGCTGCACTTAGCTACGCTGACAACACACGCACACCGTACCAGTGCTTCCACAACACACCCTTTATACACCTGCATATATTGAAGCCACGTGGTACCGTAATTAATTGCAATTGCGCCACTCGTGCGCAATTGTTACTTACCACGCCCATTTTCTCGATTTAATTACATTTTTGTCTCTCATAAATTGACATCCGCGCGGAGATATTTAATTGACATCCGCGCAGAGATATTCATATTGGGTGGTGGCAGCTTTTAATATCAGGATATATTATGTAATAGATAAATAAGTTATGACAGAGAGTTTATCAGACTGTAGTGTGTTCACTCTCTTCTTCAATCTTCAAGGATATAGGAGACATTTGTGACACTCTGTGGATCTCTTCAGTACCTCTTACATCCACAAACTCTCTGCCACGCCTCTTTTTCGGCAAACAAGATGTAAATGTCTTTTTCCAGGTCTGCATCAGATCTCTCTTAAGAACCCACATGACTGTCAGCACTCCCATGCTGATGGAAGCAGCTATCTGAGCCAAGTACACCGCCAGGGAGGGCTTTTCAGAGCTACTCAGAGTTTGACACGTCTGTAAGGTTGGTTCAGGGGAGCACTTGAGGTAGATTCTATCCCAGGCAGGTCTGTACCAGAAGTCGTAGAAGTAACAGCAGAACAAGACCCCCATAACGGCCAGCGATATCATTATGTAGACGTTAATTCTGACAAGCCTGGAACGACTTGGAGTCCCATCTACATCGTACTTTCCTCCCTGCCATTTCTCTTCTTCCTCTCGCATCCTATTCTTGTGCTTCGGGCTGAGAACACAGCTGAAACGGAGAAGAATGAAGAAGCAGCAGAACACTATGGCAAACCCCAGCGGAGCAATTACAAACGGCAGCTTCTGGTTCTTGCTGATCCAACACGTCTGAGTTATCGGGTCTCCGGCAATTTCTCCTTTCCATAGAACACTGAGAAGGAACAGCAGCGGCAAGCACCAGCTGACCACATGGAACGTTATGGTCGCACTTACGCTGATACTCTTCACACCTATGCAGAACAGGAACCATTTCAGAGTAGCAGCACACCACCACGCCCACGAACAAAGTGTGAAGTAATAGCCAAAGCTGAACATAGCCTGACAGACACTGCCGGAACGACCATCAGATGCGATGGCCGTCTCGTTGAAGATATTGGCGACAGATGTATCACAGATTAGATCTGTCCGACCGATTGCGACGGATACGACGTTAGTTAGCGACAAGCCCAAGTATGAGGCTGCCGCGTAGAATATGAAGGATTCCAGTGGAAGGAGAGCACGAAAGTTGAGGGCAAAGGTCAGAATTGCAAACACGGCAGTGACAAAACAGAGCAAGTTAAGAATGGTCATACTGATGACTAGCAGAGAGCTCTGATGATTCTCAAAGTAAATACTTCTGCATGGGTCAACGCAATTCTGGCGTCCGCCGAAAGATGCTCTTGAATCGTTGATGGAAATTAAATGACCGTTGCAGTCCGTAGTGGAGGACATCGGTGTGGATATTGAATTCACTTCTGTTGGAACTTGCGGAGTACTTCTGCAATCAATGTCCTTCCACGCACAGAGCTCTGATCCAGCATTAGGAAGAGAATCACAGGTGAGATCTTCGTTGCTCAGACCACAGCTTGTCTTCACTTCCTCGCACAACTCTCGGCAAGGCCCCACCCTCTGGGCTACATTTGGGACGCAGATGGGGTAGGCGGCCGTGCAGATCAAGTGAGCTGCGAATTGGGAGCAGCTTGTGTCAATACGTTGGGAGTATATCCTCACGTCTTCCTCTGCTAATTCGAGCGTTGCGCTTCCAAATATATTGGGTAAAGAGGTGAAATTGTGACTCTGGAAGTTGTCCATGGAGTGACAGAGACTATGCTGGACCGCTTCACATGTTGCACTGTCGTCAGGTTCAAAGGTGCATGCCGTGGAGGTTGGACTGCTGAGGAGTAGAATAAGACCGACGATGTAAAGGCACCAACAGCTTCTGTCATGTGACACCCGGGACAAGCACATTACTGAACTATGAACAAAAAACATATTTCATTCTAACTTTTGTACAAATTTAAATTATAATTCAAAATAAAGAAAATTACACTAGAATATATTAATCATTTCATATACATAGACTCGAATTCGCATGCAAATCATGCTTACAATTTTATACACTTAACAACTGCATATTAAATAATAAAAATAATAATTTGATTTTAAGCGATCAAGAATCTGTTGCAGTATCAGTTACACTATGCATACATCCGTAGCTTTATGATCGTCCTAACTTAGTGCCTACAAGCTGGTCCTATTACACTTTACGTGATTTGTCACATGGAGACTCCACCAGCGTGTGTGGGAGAAGACGATCTCACAGGACATTAAGCATTAGCTAATGGATTCCAATCCATTCTGTCATGTTTAATTCCTTTGATTAAAGGAGGATTATCCACTTTAAAGCTTAGCAGGGCTTGGTTTAAACAAAACAAACTGTGTCATCTCGGCTATGTGCGTATTCATAATGATGAGAAAAGCACTTAGTCGAAGATATCACTAAGTTGCACACATAATCCACTAAACTCAAAAATTTCATAATTTGAATGTGAGGTAGTTTAAATTAGAAACTGTACCGAAATATTATTGGCCACATAATGTAACATATCCACTAGTAAGAAGCATTGGTAGCTATATCAAAATAAACCAATTCTCTCTACTTCACTCCCCAATAACTTTCTTTGCCAAGTAGACTCTCCCTCTACAATTTTAATGCCACAAATTCAACAGCTAGTGCTTTATCTCTTTCATCAAATAACAACGACTCATAATTATGTATCATAATTATGTCTAACACCAGGGAGTGCATGCTGTCATGCAGCAGTACTTGAACACAGTTTTGTCTGGACAGGCAATACACAAATCCCTCCCACTAAAGTGGTGTCTGGGCCGGAGAAACCCTCCATTTCCATTAGGGACTGTCGCAGAAATAAAGCCATGCAAGGAACAACTACCATACACGGATGGCCAGACTACTAAACAAATAACAAATGAAACTAATTAGCAATATACTAAAGTATAATACTGCTAGAATACCAATAACTCAACTTCACACCTGAAGTCATACATCCTGTATCGCAATGTGCATTCACAATTCATATCTTTTAAACTAACAACACTACATTTGCTAGTACAAACATATCTGAAGCCCTCTCAGAATCGATTGGAATCTTTTTGTGTTGTGGTATAGTCACTTGAGCAATGCATTTGTAATGTAATTGTACCTGCGATTGCTTGGACTACACAAGCATTTCATTTTATGAGCCTGTCCTCAACATATTTATCCCTGTTATAGTAGCTACAGGACACTAGTTAATACTCTACAAACCACCATAGAAAATAATAGATTATTAAAATGAGCTAATTGACAATGTTGGTTGCACTTGCTAATAAATATTAATCTCTGCAACACTCTCCAATCTTTTTTAATATAAGGATATGTAACAATATATTATATCCCTCTAGGGTATTAGCTAACCCTAAAGGACAAGGTTGTAATTTCATCTGATTATTGTATTAAATGAGTGTAATTGTTATATTTAGACTTAGCTATAAGTAAGCCAAGCAAAACTAACTCAAGACAGCACTAACCCCCGAAACCCACTGTAAGATACTATAAAGATAAAACTAACCATTTCTCTAAATTACTATAATACATATTCTCTCCACATAGATGGGACACATAGCCTCGGTTAACCTAACAGTAACTTTTAATTATTGGCTAGATGCAAAGGTATAATTACAAGTGTAGTCTCATTGCAGAGTTTGTTACGACAAACATATTTTCTATACACTAAACCTACAAACATTAAACACTAAATGCTAACATCTCCATTCTCACCCCTTACTCCTTTCCTCCTAAAGGGTCCCAATAAGAGCAATTACAGACCCAATCTTTCCTCTCCACACCTACTTTCCTAGCAGTGTATTCTGGCACATTGACTAACAACACTTCGCGCTACAAATTCATGGCACGTGCAGTTTTCAAAAGCTGCCATTTCAAGGCGCCTAGTCCTTGGAAGTCTTTCAGTTATGACAACGTGATAATTTCCCAAGCTTTGTGCCCCACAACTTGTGGTGTGTGTAGCTTTTTTACTTTCTGTCTTTGAAGTTAGGGCTTTGCCCTTGAACATCAAAGTACCTTCAGTGTGTAAACAAAGATGATTACACTTTCTGTTATAATAAGGGTACAAGGAAAATGTTGAATCATGAAACTAAACAGCTTTTGAATCTGAGTCTATGACATTAATGGCAGGGCTCGGTAAAAACATTAATGGCAGGGCTCGGTAAAGACATTCAATGGTAGAAGAAGTAGGAAAGAGGGAGGACGGTGAATCACTCTGCCTAGTCGTATAGCCAGACTACAAAGCGCTAAAAACTAGCTATGTTTTTGTAAGCTCCACACTACTAATTTGTGCCTTCGCTATGAGCCAGCTTTTGCCTCCACTTTTAACTAAGGAACACATGCACAAAAATAGAAAATTTTATTAGCTAGTTACTAGTGCCATCTAAAGCTCAATCTCTAGCTAGAATACAAATCTGTAGTATACTTTGTTTCTCAATAGCTAGTGATGTGAGAAATCATGAGCTCTTAAATAACAGCAGTATGAAGGCCTAAGCTACTGGTCAGCACACAGTACAGCTGACTGGAAAAGTCATTAGCTATCACCCACATCAGATAAAAGCCAAATTGAATTATTGTAACAACCTATCCAGTTCCGTGAGCTTGTTCACAATGCATTATTAGTATAGCTAAATTAGCCAGAGCTACTGGCTACAGTATTTACATAACAACTTACTCACTTGTAGGTGGAGGACCAGCAGCTGTAACAATGCAAGGAACTCTTATGTGCACGGTCGATCAATAGGAAACCAACTATAATTCCAAGAAATGACTAGAAAAACTTCTCACAGCTGCGGCACTTCTCTAAGCTTACACTACTCCAAGCAGTAAAGGAATATTAGCGCCTCCACCCCAGTCCAGTTGTATTTTCTTATCTGCGGAACCTCCCCCGGAGTGCTTACTGGAGCTTATAAATTCCAGCCACACTAACTGCGAACCCGAACTTTGAAGTCACTTTTAGGCTTTGATTTGCAACCTCAAAAAAAGGAATTCACGCCACGGGAGTACACTACCCGCAACTCGCGGTCGGTGCTGATTTATTTAGGTCATTCCGCCTGCAAAGGGCATCATGAATACCATTAATATTTTGTTGATCAAAGGGGTGGGGCTCGAAGAATACTTCCGGCGGACCATTTTTAACCTCTGACCGTAATTTGCTGACCAGGTAAAGTTTACATCCCAGTAAGAGAGGTCTGCGCTTGCTTATTATTGTCTAAAAGAGAAACAAAGTTGGAGTGTGAAAAGCTTTGATTGTTTGGTGCTTGGACCACTTCTGGCAACGACCAGTTGCGCGTAAGTTTTCCTTACTGGAAAAGTTGGCACGGTTAATAATTAGGTCGCCTTAAAGCTCCCTTGGGAACTGCAGGGTTTGCTTTTAGTGGTCTCTATGTAAGTTTAGCTACCCATGGTTGTCATTCTCAAGTGTCCACCATAACCCACAAGCTTAGTCAAGCTTTCTTATCAAGGTTGTGGTAGAAACCTTCCATTCTTGTCTGCACACATATTCTATGAAGTAGTCTGACATTTGGTGATCATTTTACACCGTGGTTTTCCCTTTTAGCACCTTTTTATTCCCCCTCCCCTTTTCCTTTAAACACACAAACCTTTTAGTAAACTTCTGTTCACTCTCAGTTTTCGAACAAAAGTGTTCTTTGGTTAATAGATGATATTAGGATTCATTTTTATAAACTCCTACAAATTATTTGAGTTGGAAATAGTATCTATACACAGTCATATTTATCAATAGCACACATGGGTGTATAGACATGTTGATAACCCATTTGTTGGTCCATGCACCTCTGGGTTAGCTATAGTAATCTCTTATGTAAGTTTTATCTCCCCAATACTTATCATTCTCAAGAGTGTGCTGTAACACACCAGAGGTATAGCTTATCTCTTCTTCCTTCATCTAGTTCCAACTAAACAAGCTAATAACAGTTACGCCTATCCATACACCAGAAGTGTATGTGTATCAACTCACTTTTCAAGTATGCAGTACGTCTAAGGCCTGTTTCCACTCTAAAGGAATTCTGCAATGCATTGTGTCATTTCGAGCAAAGATAGCAACAACAATGTTTAAGTAACGTTGACGAGGCACAAGCAATGTGGCTGGCAGTTGAGTGGGAGTGGTCTCTGTGCATGCTGTGACGAATTTGAAATGAGGCATGCATATTTCATATTAGATAGATTCATAATGGCCGGTGCAATACAAGGCAGCATGACTAACAATGTTAATGAATCAATGGCTGTTTTAGCAAGGACTGAACAATAGGGAAGGGAGAAAACAGCGAGACATACATAATTGGTTCTTGAAGTGCTTCTGCAGGAATTCTGCCTGTTTGCCTGTTTTTGTAACTCTGAAATTTTTCTCTTTTTAACAGCCAATATTTTTAATTATAACTTAACCCGACGTTTCGACTTCTTGCTGAAGTCCTCTTCAGGGGTCAACTGAGGTCGAACACTCTGTGGTTAAGTTATAATATTGGCTGTTAAAAAGAGAAAAATTTCCTATTAGTATAATTATTTCAGCCGAGAATGACTGAATCGTTGAAAGATTAACTTTTACTCAACAATGAAATTCTCATACTATAAATACATCTGTACAATAATTAATTAGTGAAACAATTTTGCACAACGTGTAATTTATAAGTGCACAATACTTATTTATGCTTTATAATACTGATGGTCATTTCCCTACTGTTTCCACTGGTGTGAGTGATATACTAGGTTAGGTTGTAAGGAACATATGGTTGATAAGCTTCCTTGTGTGCATGCTCTGAAGCTACAGTCAGTGGCATGCTTGAATATGGTATTAATCCTTTAAAATGCCATACATGGTAACGTGCAGCCTTTTTATTTGTATAGTTTACTATTTCCTTATATAAAATACACACAAACACTATGTACAATGTAGAGTATGTTTTGTGCTTCGTTATTTCAGACTATTCTTTATTTTTTTTAAATTACTAACATTCGACAGTAAAATAGCAGCACAATTTTTTTAAATCACATTCGTATGTAAAGAAGTCAGTGATATTTGTGGTGGGTGTGATTGTAGTGGTTTTATCAAGTTTGCATGTTTGAGTATAGTTGTCACTGGTTACTAGAAATACAATGAGGATGAAAAGGTTGCTCTTATTTCTGAGTATTAGTATGAGTAAAAGCACGGGTGACCCTGCTATTTGGGATCAATTGCACGAGTAATGCAATTGATTCCTAATAACAAAGGCTACTCATGCTATCACATGCTAACAGTTGGCCATCTTTTAAAAATAAATACTGTATCTACACTGTATCGTTCACTCACTATCTCTGTATTTCACGATTAGCTTCCTCTGGAACTTTGTTTTCAACCTACGGCTTCTCTTTATCTGTTGGAAATATTCCGTCTAATTACAGGTAGAACTTCTGCGCTAAAGAATGACAAAGTCTCCAACTAGAAACTACTGGAACTGTACATTTCCAAGGCTAGAGCTGCATGCATGCACACTTACCCGCACTATTTCACTTAGCCACCATGGTACGCTATTTCACTTGAGCAATTTCAATTGAACAGAAATTTTCCCATACATTTTTGAATGGGAAATTTACACTGCGTACTATTATTGTAGTTATATAATATATATATATATATATATATCATTAGTTCAATGGTAGTTTCAAAACATTAGAGTAAATATGAAAAGATCAGGTATTGTAATGATAGTATATTGTGCTGGCCTAGCAGAACCTCCAAGAACATTCGAAAGAATATTTAACCCTACACACATGCACTTTATTTTTAGTTTGAATATCGAACCAGTGCTACTGACCCACCCCAACTGGCCCATTATTCAGGCTAGCTAGCTAACAGTGAGTTATCTACTTGATCATCCAACATCCTGAAGTTACTGCCACAAGGTCATGGCTGCTCTTGTCCCCCCCCCCCCCCCCCCCCCCCCCCCCCCCCCCCCCCCCCCCCCCCAACCCCCCCCCCCTCCCCCCCCCCTTGTACCGGGCAGATGACAGGAGAGTGAAGTCCTTCCCATTATGTCCCCTCACTGACCACACAGCTAGGCTGCCTTTCCCAACTGCCAGTCATTTAGTCCTGCATGCAGGGAGATAATGTATTTACATGTATGTAGATTCCAAAGCTGTAGGGCATGACATTGTGGTTTATGGTTACAGATAACTTTGATAATGAACTAGTAATAACTTGTGACTAGAGGAGGGCCAGGCTATATGATTCTAGTGAAAGATAAGAATAATGAAAGCTAGTAAGTTAAACAATCAGGTCATCTGTATATCTCTATATCTCTATATCTGGAATAGGTGTAGCCTCAGATCTAGAGTGCATGAAACTGAGAGTGTCACTACTGTTGATTTACAGATAACAATAAAAGACTAGAGCATGTGAAAGATAAAGTGTAGCTGTTTGTCTTGTAGATTACTCCACCACGTGTCTCATTTTCCATATCTATAGCTGGTATACACTTCCTCCTCTAATGTTTTAGTTTATCATAATATATTGAGTGCACAGTTAAAAATAATTACAGCACATGGTCATGTATTTTTGGTTTTCAGCATTTGTATCTGTGTTTGTTCACATATTATTGTTGTTGTTATTATTATTATTATTATTATTATCATCATCATTATCATCATCATAATCATCATAAACATAATCATCATCATTATGATTATTATTATTATTATATGATTGTTGTATTATTATTTCTCTGTTGTTTTAACCATACATCTCTTCCACCTCCTATTTCTTTTTTTATCATTGTACCCCCACTACTGCAGCTGCTTTTTCTTTTATTTATTTATTTTTTAATTAATTATTTTTTGATATGTTCAACATGAGTCAGCAATATTCATGATCAGGATATATATATTAGTGTGTGCATTAAGTTAGTGAGGTTGTAGTCTGTCTGGGATAATTTGTCCACCTTGTAGCTACATGTGTGCAGGTATGGTAAGTATTTGGATTCGTGTGTTTGTGGGAGTGCGTGCTTGTATGGAATAAATACACCACAGTGGCCATTGTTTTAGGATGCTCATAGTAGCCCGGGGATTACAGACTGGCCCCACTAGCGCATGACCTTCTCATTTTGGCTATTTGTTGTTGTTGTTGTTGTTTTTATTTGGAAAGCAAAATGGGACATAAAGTAGAAATGTGTCTTTTGAGAAAAAAAATAAAAGCAGTTTGTTTGTTTTTAAATTTTAATTTAATTTTTATTTATTTTTTTTATTTATCTAGAAAAGAGAGATGCTTTATATTTAAGAATGTAAACTAGTTTCTGAATATAATTGCCAGGGACATACTACCTGATTGGGTGGTTTGATGCCCATACCAGCCAAGCACGTTGTTTTCCCCCTGCACATGTACCTATTGAATGGATGCTTATTTATCCTATTATTATGTCAGGAATATCCTAACTTTGGAGCTTATTATGAATAGTACAGTGATACTCATCAATTATGACGTGTGTATTATTAAGAAGGGGGCGGATAAGCTCAAAGTAAATGTAAAAATACCCTCTCCCACTCCCCTCCCCTTTTAGTATCAAATACTGCCGACTGACATCTGTTGTTCTGGGCGAGTGTAGTTATATTCATTAGCTATCTTGTGGCATTAGTAGGCACCTTTTGAATTGCTGGACCGTAGTATAATCACTTACACGTACACTACTTATTCGTTAAACTAAAATACATTAAAAAGTTCAAAAATATACATTATCCAGTTTATATAATATATATATTTTGTTTTTTTGTTTTTTTGTTGATTATACGTGGGCGTGGCTAACTGCTCATCATTTACGTATACCTGCAAGACGGCACTTTAGAAACAAGTATGTATTTACTGTAACATGTTTTTTGTGTGCGTGCTTGTTGCTAACATAACCATCTTGCAATTGATACACTTCAGCTATTAGACTATATGACTAGCTAGAATGTAGAGACGTACAGATGCCAATTCCTCACACCTCCCCCCACAGAGTAGATATGTAGATGTGTTTGGACATGAATGACTGTCTTCTTGATTGAGAAACCAATAGCATCATTTGTTGCATATTTGCATTTGACTTCAAGTCATCAAATTGTCTGGGAATCAATTACTTCCTTAGCTTTGAAATTCATTTTTTAATAAGGGTTAGTAATATAAGATTAATGATCCTTACCAACTGAAATAATCAGATAATTGCGAGATAGCAGCATTGAAGTGTTGCACATACTAAATATATTCAATGAGGACACATCCCATAATGGTAGCTATAGACTGTGAGTAGGCACTTTACTAGCTAACTGAAAAATAGATGAACGAATTTCAACATTGGAAGAGAATCGGAGTGCTATTTAAAAACCTTATTACTCCCCCTAGTCAAGGGCGGATCCAGCGCTTGCGACATACAGGGAGGGAGGGGCCCAAATATATATATATATATATATATCAGTCAAACTCACGAAATTTTAAAACTATTATTGATTGATTGTATAGGATTTGAATATCAATATATGAATGGAAGAGCATAAGTTAGATGCAGTTGAACGTAAACTGCATTGTCTGTATTGGTGCATTCTATCTTATAATTTTTTTCATAACCTTTGTGGACCCCCCCCCCCCCCCCCCCCCCACACACACACACACACACTGGATTCTCCCTTAATAGATCCTCTCCTTCACTTCCTTCCCCTCTACAACTATTACAACGACAGACACTGGGGAGTTTGCGGCCTTTTGTAAATCCAATTGATTTTTCCTTCCACCTTGTGTGTTTATTTCCAAGGTAATTATGCCAACTTTTAAATTATTAACAGTTGGTATGAGGAACCTTATTGTAACAGTCGTCTCCCTGGTCCATTAATTTTCTAACGATGTTTGGAAACAGGCGCTTCATTAACTTCATTAGTTTGACAGAAAGCTACCTCCCCAGGGCAGTGTCGTATTTGAAATATTTAGTCGCAGGTGAGCGAGCTACTTAGTAAGCATCAGGAGACATTGTTAGAAATTTACTACAACCTGTACGTGCGCTTACTTGAAGATGTACTACTGCTGATATGCACTTAGTTTTTATGTTTCAGTCATTTTCGTCTGAATTAGTAATAGCAATTTTTTTCATTCTAACAGCCATTATTATTTTAATTAACTCGACGCTTCGACTTCTTGCCGAATTCCTCTTCAGGGGCAGAGAGGTATCGACCTCATTGATCCCTGGTGTGGACTTCGGCAAGAAGTCGAAGCATAGAGTTAAGTTTTTAAATTAAGTTTTTAAATTAACATAATATTTGCTGTTAGAGTAAATTTGCTATTATTAAATAGTTTTTTTGTTTGTTTGCTGTTAATTACTGTTGTTTTTGTTTTGTTTTTTAATTGGGTCCATTAGTCGACAGTGTTGCTTGCTCTGCATAGCCTCAGATGATTCTGAATGGATGGAGAGATTATTTATTCGTCTTCATGAAATAATGGACTCAAAGATGCTTCTAAATTAGTTATGGCGTAATCCATTTCAAATTTTGTTTTTTATTTTTTCGGAATCTAAATGAAAGATTTGCTTCCCTCCATATTAAATAATGACACTACAAACTATACAACAGTCATCATTTTCGTAAGATGGTCTATTTTTAATTTCACATTGCAACAATCTGATTATTGTTTCTCACCACACTGGCCGACTACATTTTATGTTACGTATATCTCACGGTGTCTCTATGGCTAGCCACGTCCTCCCACCCACGATGACTGAGTGATCAGAGACTGGAAATAAGTGGCTAAGTAGTTACATGTATCTAATGGCACGAAATCTAAGCACAAGTGAACAAAATGTTGCAAACATTTCATTGAGTGATGATGTATTTATAACCTTGTGTGTCTGCCTGGAGGGTATTGTCTAGCAGTGTTCATTAACATTCATTATTGCCACGTGCTGCAGGTGTCCTTGCCTGGCATGCACTGACACTCATCCTGCGCACATTCACAAACACTTTCATGCAGCACATAATCTGCACATGTGCAAGATATAGTTACAGGAAGTGAAACTTACAGTGGTGAAGGAAGATGTTTCGGTATGGAGTAGCTCCAAGGGCATTTTTTTGTGGTTAAATATTGTTCATGTAAAAAATCACCTCATGAGATAGTGCCCCAAAATTATGGGGGGGTGGGGGGGGGGCTCTAGCCCCCAGAGGAGCCCCGCCCACTTTTCTACGCCATTGCTTGTATGCCCCACATGAGTGGGTTGCACACATTTTTGCTTGCCACACATGCAGCATTTCTGTAAGGGTGTGTAGTCCAGCATTGTTAACTTCTATTGATACGTGCATCGTGTCAACTAGTGTTACCAGCATGTGGCACTGTGAGCACGTTCTCCCACTGGAAGCCACTCCCCTATGACCTCCATGTTAATTATTTACGCATGACAGTATTCGTCTGGGTTTGAGCAGCTTCCCTGTGTTGGCGGCAAACTCCCGGGAAAAGTGTTGGACAACAGTAGGAAGCCATTGAGTGTTAGACACAGATTGTTGCAGATGGACTGGATCAATATTGACACGCGGCGTCCGTTTAGGGGATTTTTGTTGGTGGATTAAGACCAACGGTATACATGTGTACTACACACACACACACTTATAGTCATCCCGTGATGAACGTGGTCACAAACACAACCAAACCAATAGCTGTTTCACCCTCAGGCAATAATATTGATTTAGTAGAGCATAACGATAACGGTAGGAGTGCTGTGTACGTATGTGTGTGCATGTTACAGAACATTTCCTAAATACTTTATGCAATGATGATAAGCTTGATGGGATGTGTGTGTGTGTGTGTGTGTGGGGGGGGGGGGGGGGGGGGGGGGGGGGGGGGGGGGGGGGGGGGGGCTTTAAGTGCAGGGAATGAGGAGTGGAGCAAGAGATGGTAAGAGAGAGAGAGAGGTTGGGCAAGGTGGTAGAGTGGTAGAGAGGGGAGGTTGCAGCCGGCCTGGGTTATTTACTAATTTGAATAGGATGGAAGTATTTCCTCTGGGGTAATGTTAGGGGGCAGTGGTGGTGATTAGGGAAGCCAGACATCCTGGAGTGGTTTTTCCCACTGCATTTTCCAAGCTCTGGGATTTCTCCCTAAAACATGAAATCATTGAAAAACTGGCCACGTGCATCCCATAGTTGAAAATGGAGTTTGAATGTCTGATTGTGGGAATGGTTTCTGTCATCCCATAACTTGTTAGTATTTTTACACAAGAGGTTAATAGCTTACGATTGCAAAACAAACTAATTATATTTTATATCATCATAAAGCAGAAGAATTGCCAAGTACTAAGTACACATTTTTACTACTACTACTACTACTACTACTACTATTACTACTACTACTACTACTACTACTACTACTACTATTACTACTACTACTACTACTACTACTACTACTATTACTACTACTACTACTACTATTGCAACTACTTCAAAGTCATTCTTGACTGAGGACTTGGACAAGAATTTGAGATTAAGTTAATAATAATAGCTAATTATTATTATTATTATTATTACTGTTGTTGTTGTTGGTGGTGGTGGTACCAGTAACATACAAAATGACAGTTCATTTTGTATTTAAGCTTCAGAACTGCTCAAGTCCTTTGATGGTCATTTCCACTCCTCAGACTTTGTTAGTGCGTTGCTCAACTGCTAATAAACAAAGTGTATCCATCTTTCCACCTCCCTCTTGACCTCTTGACCTCTTGACCTCTTGACCTCTTGACCTCTTGATGTTGCATTTATTCACTTTTAGGAATAGCATTAATCATCACTTTCATGCTAATTAATTAACACAACTAGATTACCACAGTTTATGTTGACTTCACTACCATAAGATGTGGCAAGTTTTGTGTGACTTGCAAGGCTTAGAAGTTGTGAGTATTTCTATGAGCTCTCTTCCCCTCTTATCATCTCCTTGGCTAACATATTTTATAGCTTGTAAAGAACAAAAGTCAAAAACTGCATATTGTAGCTGACTTTTTATATTTTATTTGAATTTGTCATGTCATGTGATTCATTAGTGCTGTTTATTTCATATTTTATTCTTCATACCAAGTTTGGCAAAAAAAAGTCTAAAAAACACTTAAAAAAAAAAAAAAAGCATAAACCACTACAAATACTTAGTCTCGCGGACCAGACCCTTTACCTAATTGCTCCGCTCGGAAGGGTCTGGTTACTCCAACGCACCCGTTTGGTGATAGTGGAATGCAATTAAACCTTGCGGGTTTTCTTACCGTCCTGTCATAAATCTTTGCGAGCTGGTGTTGTATGATGGAGGTTCTAGCTGAGGCTATGCCAGTAGTGTGCGAATCAGTCACTTCAATTATTGTCCTTTTTTTTTGGAACTCTCCATCTTTTCAGCTCGGAGCTCATAGAAGAACAAGTGCAGAGGTGGGACTAGCTAAAAATATTTGTACGCACATTTTATAGACTCCCACACATAATTAAACTTGATGTAAGAAAGTACACATTTTATACGTTCCCCCGGAATCCTGGGGAAAAATACCAAACGGTTGTGTTAGGGTAACCAGACCCTTCCAAGCGAAGCGATTAGGTAAAGGGTCTGGCCCATGAGACTATACAAATACTATGGTAACTACCATAGTACATGTAATCGTTGGTGGCATTTCAAAACCATCCCAAGAAATTGTCTTGAACCAATAGTAAGCTAGAGTCACCATTGAGGTTTTAATGACTTCAATTTCCAATTTTATTCGTTAAATTCTTCCAATTAGACATAACTGTGATGCTAAATTCCTTGCATTAATTATCTCTTCTCATTAGAAATTCTCCTGCAATTAGCTTCTTTTTTCCTTTCTTATTTACTTCAGAGTATGTTTTACCATTTTTTCCCTGTAAGGTCAGATATGTTTCCGTGAACCATTAGTCCTAGCTATGAAGTTCAATTTGCATTATTTGTACCGTCTGTCAATTAGATAGACAAACCAGATTGCATGCAGGCATGGAGACAGGTGGGGCCATTTATGACAGTAGATGCATTTTAGTAAAGTGAGATAGCATACATTACAGGATTTAGTTTCTGTCTACCCACTAGCACTAGCACGTGCAATGTCAAGGTATCTTTGGCAATCCCCTTCAAAGCCAAAGGCTATATTGCTAGTTACTGTACAATATAGAGTGGATGCTAGCTTGTGTTAGTAGCATATAACCCGAGGTGAGGACTATACTGTGCTGGTAATAGAGTGTTTTTTAAGCTGGATGAGACTTGAATTCAGTCTATGACCTAGTGTTAATTGAGGATTTTGTGCTGATTGTCTTTACTGAATGTACAGTTTTGGCTTGAAAAAAATTGCACTGTGCTTTTTAGGACAACATTCTTTTGTGGCATGGCATGGCATGGTGATGTGTATTGAGATATAAGAAATGTCTTGTTTGCCGTACAAATTGAGGTATGCTCGTGTCGTGTCTTTGATTGGAGTATTTAGTCTGTACGGCATATCATCCGCCGCTGTTGCTGTGGGTTAGGTATGGAGGAGTGCAGGACAGACATTTAGGAATGATGTGAATTATTCAAAATCAATTATAATAATGTATAGTGTCTAGGATTATTCAGACTGTTTAATTATATTTTTAAGTGAATTAACTATGTATGCTATTTTTATTGTAGTCATTATTGTTGTTTCTACTATTGTTATTAGTGTTGTTGTTATTAGTGTGGTAATTATCGTTGTTATTATTGTTGTTTTTGTTATATTGTTATTATTGTTATTATTATTATTATTGTTGTTATCAATATAAGTGTTATCATTTATTGTTATTTTATTGTAATTGTGTATTAGCTTTTTTCTTTTTTTCTTCTTTATTACATTAATATTATTCTCTTTCACAAGCTTTTTTTAAAACAGAATTAAAAGTATTTGGTCGCCACCGGGAATCAAACCCGGGACCGCTTGCTTAGCGCGCAAGTGCTCTGCCACTGAGCTACGACAACCAGCTGGCTAAGATTATTTTTATCTGTAAAAAAATTTTTTTACTAATTTATCACGTCACAGTTTCTTTCTCAGCCATGTTTTACCTACAGTATTACATATTCTCTGTCTTTCACAGGCTTTAAAAACAAACAAACACAACGCAGGTCTTTAGTTTCTTAAGTTACTACTTCATATGCTCAGGTACTCATGTTGTTGTATTTTGTTTATCTGATTTCCGACATACATACGTACATACCGTAGCTCAGTTAAACATAGTTGTTGTCATGCTCAAGACGTGATAGCCGCACCTCCAGCCCACATGACCGACCGCATGGAATCTGCAGAATTAATAACAATGTCACAACAGTAAACACTTGTAGCTTATTTGCAGGTGCTTGGATTCCCTCCTTTGCTTAGGAGCATGCTCAGATACTGATATTTTCTAAGCCATGTGGCAATATTTAGCTTTTACAAGCATTATAACCTCCAAGTTAAAGTGTTAGTCGGACTGTGGAAAGTTGAAGTGTTAGTCAGACTGTGGTCATTGTCTAGTTTGTTATTTTTACTTATGGGAAATACGTAGTTTCAATACAATGGTGGACAGGAGACTCATCTCAAGAGTTGTAAGTGAATCTTGATACTCTTTTCCTCCAGGTAACTAACAAGATGGCGTCCGTCCCTCCAAGGCCGTCTCAGCCGCCAGTTCCCAAGCCAAGGGTTGCTCGTAACGTGAATCCGAAAACTGAGCCGCCCTCCTATCCATGCCCTCCGAGGTTAGTCAAATTAGATAATCCTGTGGCTGCGTTTAGATAAAAGAAAGCTTATTTTACATTTGTGGTCAGTATTCATTGGGCATAGCTATGTATTTTTATTAGTGATGTCGATACAAAATATTAATTTCCTTCTCCACTCCTCTCCTCTTGCACAGTTAAAGGGAAGGTATTGAAGCTGTCGCGTATACTATTCACTGAGACTAGCTTTCTGGTCATAATCACACAAAGTTGTTTTTAACGAGATTTTTGCAAATCATATTTTAATAGGATATATTTTCTGTTACTATAAGACATTGCCATTGCACATGAGTGTAGACGTATTATCCAACTAAAATTGTTACAAAGATTATCTAAAATTTTTTTTTTTTTAAAGTTTCTGTGTTTTGTGTTGCAAGTCGCTGGTTTAAACGTGCTCAGCTGTTATTACAATATTGTAGACTAAATAATTTAATCTAGTGCAAGATAGCTGACTATGCAAGTATATGTATTTTTTACACTTTAGGCTATTATCAATTAAATAGTTCTTTCCATGTGGTCCTCCCCTCCCCCTTCCTTCCTCCTCTGCCCCTCCCCCTTCCTCCCTCCTCTGCCCCTCCCCTCCCACCACTCCCACTCCATATTCAGACCCAACCAGGGACCTGGTATAGTGCCAGTGAAGGCATCTTCTTCTCATCCACCATCCCAACCACCTGTGACTGCCAGGAGATCACTGGTGGATGCATCCGCTGTACCTGTCATGCCTATGAGTCCAGGACGGACCACACCCACTAGTTCAGGGCAGGCCACACCCACTGATCCTGCTGTGGTCTCGCCAAGAAGATCAGGTTTTCTCCCAGATGGAGAGTTCATTCCCAGGTTAATAAACAAAATGGGAGTTTGAAAAATTACATGCTTTGCGTTTCATTTGGGATACAGTATATGTAAATAATTGCAATCAGTAAAGTTATGTCATATTATAGTGTTTGATTTCTATGACATTTTACGAGCATCCATCTCTACTCTAGTGCCTTTGTACATATTTGATAATCTGTCTACAACAAATCCTATACAGTGTCAGTTATCCGAACACATTGGGACCAAGGGTTGTTCGGATAAGAAAATTGTTCGGATATCAAAACCAATTATAAGTCTCAAGCTAGGTGGCCATTTTTTAGAAGTATGGAAATGTAAATTGTTTTATATAAGTAGAGTAGAACATTGTCATAAACACAACACATTTTTATTGTTTGCTAATATATTTAGTAAGTTTAGTTTGTTTTAAGTTATTATATTTTTTCTTGTTTGTTTCAATTAGAAGACTATTGATGGTCGTTATTATGCTCTCAGGAAACCTTTGCACCGTTGCTGGACAAACCAGAGATACACAGCTTAGTCCAGTTCACTAAATTCAGGCCTCTCACAATTTTCCTCTTCTTAATGCAATCTCCTTCTTCAATTTCTGTAGCAAACTGCTTCAGTTTAACCTCGTTCTTGACGATGTCATGACTTACCAACGTTAAATTGTTGGGCTACGCTCGTCATAGACTGTCCTTTTCTAACAGTTTCACAAATTGTAAGCTTGTCTTCAATGCTTAGCACAATTCTTTTCCGTTTTCTCTTGTTCGGCTCAGCCATGTTAGAAAAAAAAAGGCGGATGCTAGGATATACCAAGCGCGCGGGTAACTTACTAGCAGGGGGGTGGGGCTGGTCATTGATTAGGTAAAGGGTGTCATTTTTTTAGTCGTTCGGTAGATAGACGTTTTCGGATAACTGAAGTTCAGATAACTGACATCCTACTGTATTCAAGTCTGGGTTTATGTGTGTGTGTGTGTGTGTGTGTGTGTGTTTAGTAGTTGTTGTTTTTTATTTGTTTTTGGTCATAAGAGCTAGTTCTTGGTATGTATATACACAGTGAGTATTAGTGGGAGAGTGTGATATAAATCCATCCCCTTTTTAATGAGCATGGGGCACTTATTGTAGGTATACTTCAACATTTTTTAATGCATTGGCTATAAATGATTAGCTATGTATGTTTATTGATATACATGTGTATGTATTCTTTTCTTAGAAGTGACGGTTCAGTTTCCGTACGTAATCAAGTACAGCAACAAGATGAGAGCTCATCTCAGCAAAATGGGGCCCATACTGGTGCTGAAGGAGAAGGAGGAAGAGAGGCAGATGGTAGACAAGAGGTTCGACGAAGATCAAAAACCGAAGTTGACAGGGGAAGTCATGAACACACTAACACTGATGCTGGGCTTCGAAATTCAGAGTACATAAATGTTGAAAACCTTGCTCCAATAGATGCAGACGATGGTTTAGGTGATGATGATTGTGACGATGATGAGGATGGTGAGCTCAATAAAGTCGGCTTCACAGGATTTGCCATCCGAGGCTCATACTCGGGAGACTATCCGGCGTCTATCAAACTGCGCAGTCACCCGGCTCTGAGGAAATCCCTCAGCTTAATGGAGGACGATATCAACCCAACTACCACGCCCATGGCCCAACTCGTCCAGCAAGCTGCGAAGCGTCCTAAGAACCGTGCTCCGCCTCCCCCACCCTCTTCCTCCTCCTCCACAGCGGCATCCTCCAGTGGGGGAGCAATGGCTGGGGCTTCAGTGGCTAAAAAATCAGATGGAGCTCCTGTCGCTGCCAGCAAGCCTCCCAGTGGACACAAGCGCAGCAAGTCAGCCCAGCTGCTGGACAGCGGGAACTATGGTGGTGCTGAAGCAGAAATCCTGGCCGAAGCAGAACGTCGTTCTCCTCTAGATGATCACCAGAGCAGTGGTAGGCATGGGAGGTATGCTGGCCATCTTTCCCCTGCACCCTCACCCCCACCACAGGGTGCAGGAGGTCGAAGGTCACCCAAACAGAGCGGCAGAGATGGTACTAGATCTCCCAAGGATGCTCGCAGTAGATCTCCCAGTCAACAGCGGCAGCAGCAGCGTCAAGAGAACCGCAAGAGTAGTGCGGAAAATGTAATTGTCGACGCCTCTCGCCCTTCGGCTGCTAAGCCACACCCATCAGCTGCAGGGAGGCCGAGCAGAGCAATGGACGTCGCGTCATCTAGACCTACTGAGCCTCCATCGAATTCTTCATCTGCCTCGGGACAGCCGGTGAAGAAAGCTAAAGTTGCCATTCCAAGCCGCCCTCCGCCGCCCCCGGGCCCAGCGCCACGGCAGCAATTACTCCCAAGGGCTGCACCTCCCCCAGTACCCCCTGGATATCGACCGACCTCTCAGCAGCAAGATGTTCCAGCACCTGGCAAAGGTCGATCGACGGGACTAAGTGCGGCAAGCAATGAATTGGTAAGGGGTCAGCAACCTTCGTCTGCATCTGCGTCAAGTTCTGGTGCGGCGGCAAAGAGACGATCAGGAGCGGCCCAAGGGCAAGAATCTGCTGGCGACAACATGTCTCCAAAGCCAAAGAGACAAGCTCCACCTCCTCCAACTAATGCTGCCCAAAGAATTTCGCCACAAGCTTCTCCCGTGCAGGGACGACCAACGGCACCGAAAGAACCTCCACCCCCTAATTATGCAGAAGTTATGCAGCAGGACAGAGCTAAGGGAGTGGGAGCTGTGGGTGGAGCAGGCAAGAGAGGGAGTGCTGGTGACAGTGTGGTACCTAAACCTAGGAGAGCCCAGCAGTTACCATCTGAAGTACAGGTATGGGGGTAGTGTGTGTGTGTGTATATGTGTGTGTGGGGAGGGGGGGGGGGGGGGGGGGGGGGGGCTGGTATGTGTATGTGTGTGTGGTGTAGTGTTTGCGTCTCTGGCTTAGCGCCTGTAGGTCAAGAGTTTAAGCCCTTTCTGGTTGTTTTTTTTCTTTCTTTTTTTTTCATTCTCTGACCTGGTGCCCACATAATAGCACAGCTATTTATAGCACGCGTAACACCTACACTTCATCGTTCACTCACCATCTCTGTACTTCCAGATTAGCTTCCTCTGGAACTTTGTTTTCAACCTCTGGCTCCTCCTAAGTTGTTGAAAAAATTCCATCTAATACGGTAGAACTTCTGCGCTAAGGAATGACATAGTATCCAACTAGAAACTACTGGAACTGTTAGTTTCCAAGGCTGGGGCTGCACCCATGGGCACTTACTCATAGTGTTTCACTTAGTCTGTGCTATTTCACTTTCCCCATACGATTTCAATTGAACAGTGATTTTTCCCACACATTTTTGAATGGGCAATTTACTATTAGTATGAAAATAGACGTGTATTTTATAGTACCTTAGACGCTACTACATATGTAGCTGGTATCCTGTATGTATTATTTAAATTGATGTTGAATTTTATCATTCAATTTCTATTTTTATTTGTAGGTTTCTCAGGCCGCCCCCATTCCTGTTGTGGCCACATCTACATCAGTTCAGGTCGCATCTACTCCTACACGAGCCCCACCCACTCCACCCACTTCACAGCGAGCCACACCTACTCCACCCACGTCACTGCGAACCACACCCACACCGCCTACGGTTAACCCAACTCCAACTCTGTCCCCACCTCTATCGCCTTCGTACGACCCGTATGAAGAGGTTCTGCGGACAATGGACCTCCTCACTATAGAGCTTCACAGAGGTGAGTGTTGTTCACACAAACATTGTACATAATTAGGTACTCTGTATGCACATGTGCAGATTTTCATATATTTTTGTGGCTTAAACTATACATTGAAGAGCACACATGCTCCAAATGTACAACATGCATGTGTACAGAAATATGCAATATACATAATAGTGGTGAAAACCCGGGGAAATCCCGGGGGAAAAGCAAGAAATCTACACATCATACTTTTTAAAAAGTCATAATTTGGGCTTATAAAAGAATAAATACTTTTCATCAACTTATGAGTATGTATGTATTTGGATCTGGAATAGTATAAGAGAAGAGTGCATTTGACGGACACATTAATCTTGTTGTGCAGCACTTCCAGCGAGATTGATATTTCTACTTCATATGGACGTACATTAAATTTGTTTTGTCACATCACACATTCAAGAAAGTGTCCTCCATTAGCTCTTACTGTGATGTACAAGTTGGATACAAAAAAATCATACAAAATTTTTTTCAAAATATGCAAAATATGCACACATCATGTGTATTTGAGTCATAGTGTATGCAGTTTACATCATACTGGGATTTAAAAAATCCTTTTTTGGCTGATATTTTGCTCCCCACTCTTTAAAAAATTATGATCTTAATGGTGACATTTGTCACTAATTTTTCATCAATTTCAAGGAAACAAGAAGCCTTCCTGAAATTAAAAAAAAATATGTGGATTTGATCTTTTCTATGCACTACCTGTTTTACCGTAACTCCCAGTGGTTACACAATACTATGTGTAATGTTGTTAGCTTCAGAGCAGCAGGAAGAGTTGGGTTTGGAGCTTGTAGCTGGGAAGGTGAGAAGTGGACTGGGTGAAGTTGCTGACGGAGTGTTTGTGAGACGCATCACAAGAGGATCACCGGCAGAGCAAGATGGGAGGTTAGTGCAATGCTTTAGAATGAAAACAGCCAAGATAATA
>WLWD01001449.1_pt1:0-32500 | contig 112978 bp, 96 predicted proteins | sample 6712731 | NCBI WGS metagenome assembly WLWD01 (sample SAMN12718690, study PRJNA576275) | sponge metagenome | isolation source: marine sponge | host: Mycale hentscheli | place: New Zealand: South Island, Marlborough, Capsize Point | collected 2014-11-01 | reverse complement strand
TAAAAAAAAAAAACCCAACAATTTTCATTTTAAGTAGGAGGTAAGGTGTGAGCTTTTCACTTCCCCACATTCAGTCTATAAGTGCCAGTTTGTGCGTCACTTCTTTAGCATGTCAAGGTGTGATGAGGTTAAAATATGTTCTTTGCGCACTCTGATATTTTGTCAAAAGTTACATTCCATTTTCTTTGAATAATAATGTGAATTTAGTAGTTCACATTTCAATGTTGTTTTTTCCTCATAATGTGATCACAGGCTTTCTGGTAATTGGGATGTAAAAAAAAAAGTCTTGTTTTCCAACTGAAAAAAATTGAATTTTGATTTGAATTGCAACCTTTTTTTTTTTTAATGTACTGCATTGCGTGTGGGTTGCCAAATTAAGATACAAAACCAAACTATATCATCATTCATGCCCTGGGCCGTGGATCTTTAAGCCATACAAGGAAAACTCTAAATGAGATTTTACTGATGGATATGGCAAACTGAATATCCATCTGTCAACTTGTGTGTGATAATTACCGTACGCCTTGTGTCCGTCTTGTGTCATGCCATGTTTCAAAGACAGCAAGCTTTGATAGCGTAGTACTCCACTACTTTAGTTTCGGCTTCGTCATCCAAAAGAAGGGAGTCAAGTTCAGATAAGCAGCTTGAATGATATCCCTATCAGTCATGCAGTGATCACATGACGTATACTTGATGCTGGTCTGCGAGACAACATTTGATTCCCATCTGATCAGAGAGTGCCGACATTTGTACATTAATAAATAAGTTGTACAAAGGGGTCCTTTTTCTCTGAAGACAATGGAGTTTGTTGTTTTTTTGGAAATGGTTTGTTCAGAATTAGGACGGGGGTGGTTGTTTGTTAGCAGGAATGCTATGGTTATAATGTCAGCCACACCCACTATACTATTCAGTTTGCTGTTTGGTGAATAGAATTCTTGAAATGTGTAACATTTGCACCAGTTGTTCTACCTTAATATTGGCACACCAGCAGAGCTGTGTACTTTTGGTAAAGGATGGTCACTGCCACAGAGTACTTAATTAATGACATCATACCTGATGCATTTCTCAAGTTACATTCCGGCTACCATTACTAACTCAAAGTGTTTATGTCGACATGCACTCGCTGGACTGTAAAGATAACCGTATCAAATTTCCTAAGAGCCATCCAAACATTTTGAGTATCTTGTGTGTAGTTTAATACTGTTCTCTTAAAGAATAGCGGTGTGTGTGTGTGTGTGTGTGTGTGTGTGTGTGTGTGTGTGTGTGTCTTCTGCAATCTTTGGATATATTTGTCAATATACATGAACAGTCTTGTTGCTCACCAATTACTTCCTTTGTCCACAAGCTATATGGTACACAGCACAACTGCTGTAGGTGAGGCAAGATATGATGATTTCCATCTTCTCATGATCCATAGTATATCCCTGTGGTTTCCTCAATGGAATGTATAACTGTAGTTTGCTAAGTTCAAGGTTCACACTAATGTGCTGATCACATACCTGATAATTGTTTCAAAAAATGTTGCGGAACTTTGAGCAGTTAATGATATTTAAAGGAATTTTATTATGCAAGTAGGGTTTCAAAACACATACGAGTAAAATCATTTCGTATCATTTCATTTCAATACCTTTCCTGAAAAATAAAATACTGGGTAATTTAATAAAGTTGATATTTTAAGAGGGATTTTAATGATGTAAGTATGTGTTTTGACACGCAATATTCCATTAGGTAAACATGTTGGGATAGTTCTCAGTCACTCATGAGAGTGGAATGATACCTTTGTGATATAGACAGAAAGACTGATTTAACTAAAAACCTCCACAACTACATGTATATTAGTTTCAATGCAGTAAATCGTTTTTTTTCTAATTTATTTTATAGATTGGTTGTAGTAAAAAAAATTGAAACCCCTTTCTCCCACATTTTGCGCGCTTGAAATTTCAATGTTCTTTTAAGGAGAACTCTCGCACAGAAGCATAGACATTACAACTACATTAATACATGGAATTCTCTTGTTGAAGCCACAATTGTTTGTTCTGAGAACATTGCTTTGGTTAAGATTGAAGTGAGGAATGTGCTCATAGTTATTAGCTAGTATTAAATCGCCGCAAGCAGTGCAGTCCGCCATTTTGTTTCTCTTCGTGTTTGAGGTTTAGTGGCAGTATGAGTCATGTGATTCTAAGTTGTTGAAGTGTAGCTAATTGAAGAAGAAAATACAGCTTAGACTATTGGTGCCAAGTCTACTCTCAGTTTATTGGGGAATTTGGAGCCAAAAAGCAGCTGCAAAGTTTTTTTAAATCCTTGAATCTGACAATCCTTGAGTGCATGCTTCAGCTTGGGCCAAATCAGTCCATTAGGTGGCCATTTTTTTATATTGAAAGGTAGACAAGATAAGTTTAGAGGCAGACTATTAGCTAGCTCGGTTTTGAAGGTGATATTTTCTATCTGCCAAGCAAAGGAAGCAGAAATAGAAAAAGGAAATGGCTGCCTACAATGCCAAGAAGATGCAGTGCCCTCGCTGCAAGAGGAAATTTAACAACATTGGAAAGCACCTGCCATGGTGCCTGCTACAGACAGACCAGATAATGGAAGTAGCTGAGCGTAGTCAACGACCTAACAAGGTTAGAGCAAGAGATAAAAGGGTAGTAGGAAGAAAAAAAAAGAGCATTGTTGAGAGGTATATCCTTGAGTATGACCAAGTACTATTGAGTAGAGCATGATAGTGAAGTGCTGTTGCTAGTTGTTTATGTAACAGTAGCAGGTGTGAAGCTTATGATGATAGACTGAGCAGGTTTTAAACTCCCACCTTTGTGTCCTGGGTATATGCTGATTTACATTTCACTGGTCATTGTGGAGTATATTTAAATCTATGAATATAATTAAAAGTATTTTTCAAGTTCCTAATAGTTAGTGGTTTGTGATGAGTTGGTCATATACTAAGTAAATTCATGGGCAGGGGGTTTAACTGTGGCATTAAACAGACAGGAAGGAAGTTGTATTCAATTAACCTACAGGAATGTGTATGCATGTACTTGCTGGGTGTGTGTACCAGTTCCTTTGTGAAGTTGTGATTTGAGGCTTTTTGCTATTATCAAGTGTACTATAGCATCCTCTGGGACAAGATCTCGGAAAGGAATCCAAAGCTGAGAGGTCTAAAGGTCTGCCCATTGTTGGGACTTCCTTATATAGAACTATTGGCACTCCAGTGGTTTTGTGTGTGACCTCAGCAGTTCTAAGGCCTGCTCAACACCACTGGGAGTTGTGTTTGTCTCCCTGGCTTGGAGAGAGCCAGTTTAGTGTTACTCTTACAACAGCTTTGAGCTGAACTTTTGACAGAGGAAGCAGAAGTTGTTAGTTGTGCCATTCTCTACTACTACTAACTGGTCTGCTATAGTTTGGCTATTTTTTTTTTCCTCTCTCTGTGTGTTAAAGTAAGTTTTCTCAGTGTTTTCAGTGTTTTGATGAGTTTAGAGGCATAGTTTGTCCACAATTAACTTCCAAAGAAACTGACTTATAGTAGCTGGAAAGTTTTGATGCTGGATTTCTAGTAAGGCTCTAGAATGCTGTTAGTGTACTCTGAAATTGCAGCTGTCTACAGTTGGTACTGGTTGTAGCTACACTAAAAGGCCTGGGTGAGTTAGTAGCTGGCTGGCTGTAGCTATTCCACTGACTTGGCTGAGCTTAGCTAGTGGAATTCCTGAGGTTTGTTAATGTGTGTTGGTGGATATGAAGAAATGAAATAAAATCAATGGAGTTGAAGAGTTTGAAGGAAGAGTGTAATATTGTAAGGACATCAGCTGGAGGTAGAGCTGTATGGCTACCATGCTGGAACACCGTTGAAACTGTCGTGTTTTCTGTTAGTAAAAAGTCCTGAAGTAGTATAGTTGCTAGTTGAATATGAGTCTAGAATATTCATTAAATTGCTAGTTACGTATATTCCAGTTTAGTATATGTTGTACATTGCGAGCGGATGCCCTTGGCCACTAAGCAATTGGCCATCTCTATTTTCTACACTCTAATGTATTTGTAACTTGGTGGATTCCAGACTCTGTATATTATACAAGAATAGGCTATGTTGCTATAACTTCAGTATTTGTTTGTACTTACTTTGTTAATTTGGTTGTTTGTGCTGGACTACCATGGCAGATGTGTGTTGTGTTTGTCATTTTGGTTGTTTGTAATGTGCGTTAGTTCGCGGCCTACAAGGAGCAGAGTGAAGCAAGTGAAGCAGAGCTCACGCAGACTGTAGCCAGCATCTCCGTTGCCAAGACAAAGGTAAGAAAGAGAGAGAGTGAGAAAGAGAGGGTGAGGTATTAGTATGTAATATGTAAGTGTGAACCGAATGTGCGGGGTTCATAAATGGCTAGCATGGCGACATTTGCCAGAATGGAGGGCGTGGCACATGATACTTCATTTCGATTGTTATTCTCTAGCTTTAGGCTCAGCAGCAGTTGATGGTTAGTTTACTATGCCAAGTTTCCTATTGACCTAATTCTAGTATTTGTACCAGGTATTTGTGACCCTACAATATCTGAGACCATTACGTATTAGAGATTACAGTAACTGTATTTACTGGCCAGAGTTCTTGGCCGCATTTAGACAATGTGGCATATATGCTCATGGTTGAGAAAGGATCAGTTGGAAAAAATAACCTTGTATTGAAATGAAGTGCCGGGGTTTATAAAGCTCAGTTGTGTGATTGACTTGAGAATAGTTTTGACACTTTGTGGGTTCATCTACATCTATCACTTCAGTGATGGTATCATTGTATTTCAAGTTACTACAGTGGTGAAAACTACATTTTTTGTTGTATGGAGATATTATGGCACTACATATGTACTGCTAAAGAGACATGTAGAAGAGGGAAATGTAATTGTATTACAATGTCTGGGTAATCTCAATTGAATGTCTTAATTTGATATGGCCTGGAAGCTGGTCAGTTAGGATCCTGCTGGTAGGGCTTCACTAAGTGCTGTATCAGCTGTGGATGGGAACTTTGACCTTTCACTGCTGATAATGCTGTCTTTTTCTTGACTGGGCAAGTTTACTTTGTGAGAGGTGACAGTTTGTTTTGAGTGAGGTGGCAAGTCAGCTGGTGTGGGCGCCATGGTAGGAGGTGCCCTCCACACCTGTAGGAAGAGAGAGACTTGGTCTAACAAACTGAGGAGTCAGCTTGGGAGGAAACTATTTTTATGTACAGTGCATTATATAAATCTGTACTACAAGTAAAATTAAAAACAAATTTTTTTTAAAGTTCGTGTTGGTATAATCAGAAATTGTGCTTGTTATCAAGTATCAGGTGTGAATTACATCTGAGCAAATTCTGGACCTGTTCATTGGCTGTCGTGTTGTTTACGTTGCCGTGGTGCATGCAGCTTTAATAGGTGATTTCATAGTAAGAAGCCTTGTTGAAATTCATATGTGCATGAGACATGCAGTGGGAAACCAGCTTTGTTATTTTGCTGGAGATGGACAGAGCTACTCCGTAAACACCAGGAGTGTGAGTCTTGGTGTAAGAAATTCTTTGGCTGTGTATGCTTCCAATGGCTGTGTACAGCGGATATTCATTGTTGTGTTGCTTGAAACAATTCCTCAAGCTTATTGATTGGGAAGATGTCAGCAAAATGTTAGCAGTATAGTACTTCAAAAAACTGACGCGTTACTTTCTCATGCTTGTACTCATAGAGTGACTGGGTTAAAGGGATGTGTGTGTGTGTGGGGGGGGGGGGGGGGGGGGGGGTTGGTTGGTTGGTTTGGTGTGGGGGGGGTGGGGGGGGGGGGGGGGGGGGGGGGGGTCAAAGTAGTTTTATCATGTGATATCAAGCTACATAGGACAGTCTTAGCCACACAACACACATCAACAGTATAAAGGAAATGTGAAGGTCTTGGAAGTCGAGGGTTGTAGCTCAGTGGTTAGAGCACTGGTAGCTGAAGCCAGTGGCCCTGGATTCGATTCCTGGCAACAACCAAGATTTTTCATTTTTTTCCTTTGCTTTTTTCCAGACCCTTTAGGTGAGAATGTTTCAATCTAACACACATCTTGTACATTTTATAATTATGACTTGAAGAACATTTCAGAAGTTTGAATTTGCAGGTGTTGCAAATTTATCTGAATATTGTCATCCACTTGGTCTGATTAATTTGAGCTGAGTGACAAGGAACATAATCCATCTAATGGTTTCATATCAGTTCACCTAAGCTAGAACATTTTCTATTAATTTGAATGCTCTGTCAGTGTCTGCTAGGATTTGTGTATGCAATGATATTCCAAATTTCAATATGTCCGTTTAGAGAAAAATCTAGCCTTGATTGGCAAAACTTAATTTGTTGATTTGGAGTTAAGCAAACTTTATAAGTTTTTTTTTTAAAGATTCATCAGATTTGAGAGGAGAATTTAGCTTGTACATACATACATACATACATACATACATACATACACACGCACGCATACATACATACATATATACATACAAAAATACATAAGCTTATACATGTAAATAGACACACTCCACCTAGGCTGGTACGAATGTACGTACTTACAGGAATGAGTGTAATTACTACTAGTTATCTCTGTATGGTATGGAGATACATGTGAGATGTTCTGTATGGTATGGAGATACATGTGAGATGTTCTGCTACTCTCAATTGAATTGTTTTTGAAACCCAACCTCTTCATTCCTGTAGTAAATGTACTCACTATGTTTTCTTTGTGTATTGTCATGTCCTCTCTGTTCACACCGGGAAGATTTCTGTGAATCACACGGAACAGACATGCTCTAAGTTATTGCTACCTCAGCATCGTGCTACCATACATGAGCATACATATATTAATACTAGTGATGTGCTTCAGCACAAAAGGAGAGCGAGCCTCTGTAGTTAGGATACATAAACTACAGTGTTGTTGATTAATTTTACCTGCTAACACTCCAGCCACTAAACAACGGTCAAGTTTTTAAAAAGTATGTATATACAGTAAAGACAACGTTTCAATGCCATAGTAACCACTCACTGCAACTGTTTGGCTTAAAAAAAAATATTATAATAATAATAGCAGGCGCTTCTAAGGAATAATCGCACAGATTTGCAGCGTACCCTATATGGTATGTCCAGTGAAATGGTGTGTATGAAAGTGTTGTGTGTTATAGCTACTTCCTAGCTAAAGCGTAGCATGAGGTAAACATTATACACAGCTTTTCCAGCTACTAACATCAGAAAGCATGTCTTACTGCAAGACTAGTGTTCATGGTTAGACTATCGGACATTCAAAGGATTGAACAAAGTGTTGTGTGTAGGGTGTATATGTGTGACAAATAGCGCATTAACTTGCCACCGCCACTCGTTGAATAGAAAATGAACTCAAGTAAGTTTGTAAGTTTTAACTGCACCCGCAAAAGAGAATTCAAAGCAGTAAACAATTCAATTCCATTGCATGATATGGCTAATGATCGATAACTACAGGATTCTGTTCAGTGAAATTTGGGACGTGGTCAACCACCAGATAACACAAAAATACATGAGGGTCAAAGTACAAATGACATGTATGTCCACACATATATCCAAACAAAAAAAATATCCCCGATTTTCAACTGTGTTACCCCTGATAGTGTCTCGCTCACCTAGTAAATAATTTTACATGCATAATCTGAACTATTTTGCACACTGTATGTGTGTATTTGTAGAGGTAGGTGGTGGGGAGTAGAGAGTAAGAGAGAGAGAATGTATGTATGAGCCTCTTGAGTTCAACCTCAGGATTTAGGTTTATACTTTGATGTACTGACTAAATTATAGTGAACTAATACTTTTCTATTCCCATTCCAGGTGGACTCAGATTTGGAATGTCATAGAGACAAGTTAAAGGAACTTCAGGAGCAGGTGAGTATGACTTCTTATACATACACATATACATACACATATACATACACATATACATACGGTACGTACATTTGCATTGCATGTGCAAATTCCTTATTTCAGCCAGAGCCTACCTTCTAATTTATATTATTTATTATTTCTTAGTGTTGGTGGTAGAGGGAGGAGTTATGTTTTTGTGCTGGTCAGTTTACCGTATTCTAATTATGAGGTGCTGATGAGGTGTTAGCAAGTCACAGCATGCTTGAAAGGTCCCTTGTTTGTTGGTATGAGATTGAAACCTGCTAGGCATGCAATTAGCAAGTTCTTAGCCGCAACATTCCAAGGGTTTAGGGTTTATGCCCTTTTACAGTTTACTCTCACACATACTGGAGATCATCACAAGTGTGTTATAAAGCACACTCTTGGTTTATACAAAGTACATGTACTTTAAATCTAAATGACTTGAGTCATTTTTCTGGCTAACCAATCACTGCATCTCCTGGTTTTATTAGGCATAGGATCAGTCTGTGAGTGTGTGTATCTGCAAAGGATGTGTTAGCATGAAGCTGAGATACCGTTGTTGTACAAGCTGTTGGTATTTAAAAAAAAAATTATTTACATGTATTTATAATGTTGAATGAAACATAAGTTCAGGAATTATCTAATTGTTTTCTATTTTAAAGAAGCGATTTCATTTAACCACTGTGTTTATTGGCGTTTGACCATTTAATTGTCAATACTGAATGGTTGTGAAACACTCTATGAAGTAACATTTGACCATTGTTCAGTTCCAGTGGGCTTACAAAAAGGGTTTTCTTGCAGCCACAAGGTTTATGTGTATTTGACCACACTATTCAATCTAACTTTGCAAAAATTCCTTTATCAAATGTATTTGTACTCTGAGCTCCGTCAACAGTCAGGGATTAGTCCTGTGACGGTTCCTTTGCCTGAGGGATTCAGCCTGTGATGCCTTGTTCCACCTGTACTGTTGCCATGGTTATTTAGAATCAATAGACAGTGCCTTGTGGGGCTTCTGTACTGGTACAAGTTCCATGAAGAGGCCAAGGTTTCGTTAGTGATCACCTGTCTTCATTAATATTTCAAGTACGAGTACCTGAGCTGTGAACGTATAGATAAGTTTTGTCAATGTTCCGGCAGGTGCTCCATCTTGATTCCAGTACAGTGGAAAGGAATGTTGATTGAAGTGCTTCATATCATCCAAAGGAGTAGTATAGAATGTACCACTCAATAGAATGTGGCCACTTGAATGTCATGACATGTGCATTTAATTCTGTAGTTCATTTTATAATTTTATTCAGTCATTCTCGGCTGAAATAATTATATTAATAGCAATTTTTTCTCGTTTTAACAGCCAATAAAGTTTTAATTGACAATATTGGCTGTTAGAACGAGAAAACTTTGCTATTATTATTTTATTTTTTGTCAATACTATGTTGCTGGAATACATACATAGGTCATTATTGCAGCCACAATTGTGCCACACCCTCAGCCTCATGCCACAATTGTGCCACACCCTTAGCCTCATACCACAATTGTGCCACACCCTCAGCCTCATGCCACAATTGTGCCACACCCTTAGCCTCATACCACAATTGTGCCTCAGCCTCATGCCACAATTGTGCCACACCCTCAGCCTCATGCCACAATTGTGCCACACCCTCAACCTCATGCCACAATTGTGCCACACCCTCAGCCTCATGCCCAATTGTGCCACACCTCAGCCTCATGCCACAATTGTGACACCAACCTTAGCCTCCATGCCACAAATTGTGCCACACCTTCAGCCTCATGCCACAAATTGTGCCACAACCCTCAGCCTATGCCACAAGGTGCCACACCCTCAGCCTCATGCCACAATTTGTGCCACACCCCTCAGCCTCATGCCCAATTGTGCACACCCTCAGCCTCATGTCCACAATTGTGGCCACAATGCCCGTCCCTCAGCCCTCATTCCCACAATTGTGCACACAGCCTCAGCCTCATGGCCCACAATTTTGCCACATTCCCTCAGCCTCATGCCACACTTTTTCACAACAACAAAAAAACCCTCAGCCTCATGGCCACAATGTGCCACACCCTAGCCTCAATGCCACAATTGTGCCACACACACCCTCAGCCTCATCCAACAATTGTGCCACAACACCTCGCCTCAAATGACCACAATTGTGCCACACCCCTCACCGCCTCATGCCACAATTGTGCCACACGGACCCTCAGCCCATTCCACAATTGTGCCCACACGCCTCAAGCCTCATTGCCACAATTGGTGGCCCCCCCCCAGCCTCATGCCACATTGCTGCCACACGACCCTCAGCCCTCAGGCCACAATTGTGCCACCCCTAAGCCTATCAACAATTTTGCCACACCCTCGCTCAGCCACAATTTTTCACACCCTCATCCTCATGGCCAACAATTGGTGCCCAACCCTCAGCCTCATGCCACATTGTGCCACACAAACCCCTCAGCCTCATGCCACAATTGTTTGGTGCCCAACACCCCTCAGCCTCATACACAATTGGGTGCCACAACCCTCAGCCTCATACCACATTGTGCCACACCCCACCTCATGCCACAATTGTGCCACACCCTCAGCCTCATGCCACAATTGTGCCACACCCTCAGCCTCATGCCACAATTGTGCCACACCCTCAGCCTCATGCCACAGTTGTGCCACACCCTCAGCCTCATGCCACAATTGTGCCACACCCTCATGCAACAGGTGTGAGAGGAATTTTTCAAGTGTTAGCTTTAGTTACAAAGTTTGGACTATGGGTTGATTCTTCACTGTCTGCTGTTGATATGGTAGATGCAGTTCGACCATTACATAGGGCATGTGTCCAGTCATGAAGTAGAGCACTGGAGATTTCTGAGCAATTGATGTGCATTCATACATATAAACTAATGTGCCACGCCCTCCCCTTCATGTCTCAGCTAATAGTGTGAATTAATTGTAGTTGTTGTTGTTTTGTGGTTACATTTTCTGTGCAAACATTGGTGAGTGGTGATGTGATCCAACATTGATTAAAGGACCTGTGTACAATATAATAGTGTAACAGAACAGATATGAGCCCGATAGCTAGTGTATTCATCGTAGCCACATTGTGATGGTGTAGTAACATGTGTGTGGTGTGGGTTGGATACAGATCACACCTTATATACAGACTTACGTACATGTTTGTACATAATGTGTTCATGCCAATTTATGTATAATGTCTAGTGTGTTAGCGATGTACTGCTATAAATTCTGTTTTCTTTCTAGTTGAATTATTTTTATTTACAGCGCGAGTAGTCCCTTAAAATTATATGATTTTGTCACAGCTAACCTATTTTTGTTATGATTTTTTGTTGTTATTGTTTTTGCCACTGTTGCCGCTTGATTTAATCACATTGAACTTCATATGACATTTAAGATTGTGTGCCAATATGTATTTAATGGGATCTAATTGAGTCTGAACTTAGAGATATGTTGATGTGCCAATGGTCCTTTCAAGGGCACCCATTGCACTCCCTTATTTGGTCATGTGATTGCCATGACGACTGAGCGTGTCTGCCAAGAGTGTTAGATTGGTGTGGCACAAGTGTGTGTGTGAGTACGGCTTTGGTAACATGATACTAGAAGCTAATATAGCACCAAGCAGAGATCGCTTGCAGCAAGAGAAATGAGGGGGTATTTATTTTTTTAAACCAAACTTGAGAGAGGTCAAATCAACATAAGGAATGTTCATGGGGGGTCTCTCGTTTCCCTGATGGAACTTTTCAGGCAACTTTCACCAGAAAGGTCATAATGATTTTCAGTGGGGGGGGGGGAAAACCATTTTCAGGGGGGAGGGAAAGGGACTAGCTATCACTGAATTATACATACATTTTCCACACTCCATTAGGTTGAGCTCTTGTCAAACCTATGTCTAATTGGTATCATTCATTCTTTGGTTCTTTAATGTGAGTACCCAGTGCAGCCAGAACTCGAGTGTGGTACCAGGCTTGTGTGCTGTTTATGTGGTTTTCTAAGGAAGTATGTTGTATTATTGGTGAATAGACTGGCTGGAATCTTTGTACATGCATGTAGTCTTAGTCTAAAAACAGTAACCGTACATGTGAAGAGCACTATTATATGTGTTGGCTACATGTCTCTGTAAAAGTGCCAGTGTGTGTGTGTGTGTGTGTGTGTGTGTGTGTTCATTGTTGGGTAACTTCAGTCACTAGAGAATTCTCATGGTAATGGTACATTGACCAAATTAGGCAGTGTATTCACAGGCATGCACACAGGTTTAAATTGGGCAGGCAGTGTTAAGGGTGTGGCTATGTACTTTGAGATGTTAACAGGAAAATTATGAGCTATTAGAGTTTCTAATCAGCCCCACTTGCATGAATATGTAGATATCATGAGCAGTCAAACACCACAGAGCATTCAATCCTAACCAGAAAATGTTTTTTGGCAACCACTCATCTATGGAGTACATAATATATTAGGGAAGCTTCATGTGTTAGTGGGGTACTTTTTTTTTTTTTTTTTTTTTTTTTTTTTTTTTAGAGAGGTAAAACATTGGGCTATACTCAGCCCTCAAGCAGATTGGGGCTTTACACTGATCTAAAAATAAATAAATCGGAAGCTGAAACGGCATATAATAGTGCTGCTTATGCTGAGTGGACAATAGGTTATAAAGAGAATGCTCAATCCTAGCCAAATGGCTTGGGACTGGACATGAATCTGTATTGGAAGCTGAAGCTGCTGTGAATGGCCATACATTATTCTGTGCAATGAATAATAGTAGAGATGAGCTCACTTTAGCTGGCAGAGATTGTCACACACATGTAGCCTAGAGGTACCTGGTAGAGAAAGTGTCTGGATTGAGTGATAAGATAAGGCTAATTATGTGTGTGTGTGTGTGTGTGTGTGTGTGTGTGTGTGTGTGTGTGTGTGTGTGTGTTGTAGTTGGAACAGGAAAAAAATAAAGCAGAGCAAGACCTGCAGGTCATCAGAGAGAAAGTAAGTTTTGTACCTGTAGTAAGTAGATTAAGGTAGTACAAGGATTAGGATTATGTTAAGTTCAATGGAGCAACTATTCAAAGTTTAGAAATGAGCTGAGGGGATTTTTGAAGGGTAATTTCTTTAACTGCCACCTTACCTCTTGAAATAATGTCGACTCGTCATTTGCTCCAAAAAATTCACGTTAAAATATGAACTTCCTACAGTATGTCATGTGACTTTACACATTTCATGTCCAGGAAACTAACAGTGCTGAAGCAAATTATGTACATTAGTGTTTTGGTACTGATTGAATTCCTTTTGTATAATTTCCAGCTCATGGAGACTCAAGATAAACTAAGTGAGAAAGATGAGGACTTGTCCAGCAAGAGTACAGAGAGTGAACAGAAGGTATGTTCACTATGAGTGCGTATCTGTAGATATTGTATTTATTTATTTTTTTATTTTTTGACCACAACTTTTTTTTTTTTTAATCTATTAAATCATGAGGTACCAGTCTCTTTTTGTTTGTTTGTTTGTTTGTTTGTCAGGTTTTGCTTGTAATAGACTATCCTGCCCCACCTTGCCCCACCTACTTCCTACTTACTTCCCACGTACTTCCCACCTTGGTTTACACTTCTTCTGATTAACCCTCAGCGTGCATGCGCAAGAGGGTTATAGTAGTTCCCCTGTCTGTTTGTCTGATATTGGAGATTACTGACAATTAACCATTGATTTAGGGATCAACTTACTCAGAACAAAGATTTAGAACCTTTTATTGTGCTACTTTTTTTTAATTTCGGGCTAAATTGTTGAGAAAACGCAAATCTTTCAGCTTTACGTAGGTACCAGATTTTATGGGTAATGCCCCCCTCACACCACGCTGTGATCACGTGAGCAAATAATTTCTTGCAGCCAGCAGTGTAGTTTGCTTTATACTCAGTGAAGTTAACATTAAAGAAGTGAAGTTTCGCGTTAAAAATGTATACTGGTGAGTGTTTCTGGCCTGTTTAGCTTCTTCTCTTATGAAGACAGCGTTTCCATGTACCATTTTCATTGCTTGAGCTATAGTGATGCCTCATTAAAATAGCTAACAGATTGCTTGTTCATTTGGAAGGAGATTATATTACTAATAGCTTGGTAGTGTTTAATAGCGCTGAGGGTTCACACCTATGGTGCTTCATTATAATAGTATTGTATCTCATACCCACAGCTTCAGGAGCTTCATGACGAGATAGCCAAGCACAAGGAAGACAGTTCAAAGATGTGGACAGAACTTGTGGCAGAAAAGGAGAAAGTCACAGACTTGGAAGAAAGGTGTGAACACATGTTGGTCATATCGAATGTTTAAATTTTAGCATTGATTTTCACCCACAGCAAAACACGCACTAGGACTGTATTGTCTGTCTGTGTATTTGCATGTATCACATTTTTTATTCTCTAAAAAAAAACGAGTCAAGTTTCAGTTGCCTGTAGCAGTAATCCCACTTAGTAGTAGGATGGTATGTTGGGGTTAAGCCATACATTGGAAAATATAGAGGTGGGCGTGGGGAACACATTTTATATTACTTACTGTTATTATTAATATTGCTAATATGGCGAGTTAGCCTGTCACTGTAAGCAGTAATAGAAAATGAAAATGGGGATATTTTAGTTTATATATTATGTTAGGACGTACATGAGTCGTTTTGTACAGTGACGCCATGTTTTTGTGTTCGCTTGATAATCGATCCGTCCCATACTGAACTAAACAATCCTTTGGTTTATTGATAGTTACCATTATCATTGAAGGAAATTGAATTAGGTTATCTCTGATATGATCCTAATGTTGCGGGACACGCCAAAGTTATCTTGGTTTGTCATGTTTCCTTAAAATTTTTTTTTTTTTTTTACTCTATTAGTGGAGGAGAGTGGTTTTATGGCATTGAAACCTGTTACTATACATAATTTCAAAAATTGCAGTTTTTAGTTGCTGTGTGTTTTTAGTGCTCTATTTATAGTTATTATATTTCTTGCAGATTAAAATCTACTCAAGAAGATCTATTAGCAGAAAAAGCACTTAACGAAAATATGAAGAAATCGTTGGAAGAAAAATCAGCTGAGGTACGATATTTATTATAGACACTTCATTTATATTACGCATTATATATTTGCTGTATTTACAGATTTCTGTAGTACAATCAGAAATAAACAAGTTGCGTGAGGAGTTGGCACTAACCAAAAGTTTGTCAACAGCAAAAGAAACAATAGAGAATTCTGACATGGTTGAAAAGCCACCTCCAGTTCCAGCCGTCCCTTCCAGAATCAAGAAGAGAGAGCCATCTCCCGTACAGGATATCTCTGATACTCCACTTTCTGAAGAAGACATTCCAGTTCAAAATGGGGAGGCACAATCTGAAGATTCAGATAAAGAAGATGCTTTTGACAAGAGTAGCCCATCACCCCAGGTACCGTATCCTTATGTGGACTTTGTACCTCTTCAACCAGAAACCAAGGAAGAATCACCAAAGAAGTCCAACAAGGAAAAACAGCGAGATGAGAAATCAGAAAAAGTGTCTGCAGAATCGAATGTTGAGAAGAATTTAGAACAAAGAGGCCAAATAAATGAAAAGGATCAAGATAAGAAAGACGTAAAGGAGCAAGAAATTGTTCCGGATGGTGAAGAAACATCAACCAACGAGACGTCAACTGTAGATAATGGTGGTCACATTAGTGAAGAAGAAACTACAACCACTAAGGAAGAAGGTGTGTACTAGTTTAGTGTGGATAGAACTATACAGGTTAATTGAATTGCCAATTGTGATATGTATGTGTGACTAAACCTGGTTACCTCCTGTTCTAGAATCCAAGCTGTATTTAGCCGACTAGTTCACCAACTTCACTTTAGCTAGTGCTATCTTTAGGTCCTTTGAGGAGTAAACTTAATTAATCGTGGTTTATTTACATAATTCTGACATAAATTTATACTCCATGTATGTTTTTATAGAGGATATCTCAGAGGGACAAGACTCTGCGGAAGAGAAGAAAGAATCTGAAGCGGTGGAAACAAGCGAAGTTGAAAAACATAGCCATGATGGTGAAGCAAGTACCAAGTCAGAAGAGGATGAAGACGTGGCCAAGGAAGCTGACTCAGAACAAGCAGATGCTGAAATTGAAAACTTGGCAAACGAAGATGAACAAACTGAAATAGAGCCGGAAATAGAGAGAGAACCTTCACCAGGTAATGACATAAGTGGTTCACAGTTGACCAGACCAAAATTAAAGAAACTGTTGACAATTTAGCTATAATACTCTTTTATAAAAAATAAAAATAAAATTGAGTGAACATGGTTCATGTTGTGTTGACTAGTGTTTCTCATATATTGTTGCAGCATAACAATTCCGTATACTAAAGTGCAAATTATGAGAGAAATGCAATTTGAGTAATTATCAGAAATGTATAATGGATCGTCACTGTGTTTGCTTTAGTGTATTCATAAGTTGTTGGTATTCCTAGTCAGAGTGTCAGTAATGAATATTATACACTCAAATCTATATCCTTGAAGAATTTGGATTGATAGACTTGCAGAACACCAACAGCTTCTATGGAAATACTACTTTAATTTCGAAGGCTAGCTTTTTTAGTCTAATCTTACTAGTAAATACACATGCATACACAGAGTATAAATGCTTTTGTTCACCACAACTATCTATGTATAAGTCAGCATTTATTGAGAGGTTCAATAAGCACTTAATTATTTAAACCATTCTCTTGTACACTATAACAGTCAGATTGTGATATTTTAATTTCATTATAGATTTGTCCGAACTCATCAAACCACACAAGACTCTGGACAACTCTGCAGCAGTTCACAGAACTAAAGTTAGCAGTGTCTTCAAACGTAAATTGCCCTCTAGAGATCTTCTTCGCAAGAAAGATAGTCGTGGTAATATCTTACACAACATGCCTGAGTCTATGCTAAGCAATTTAGAGACTCCATTGGAAGAAACCACTCCTGAACCTGAAGATAAAGGAGAGGAAGGAACTCCTAAATCATCAACTCCTCAACCAAAGCCTAAGCCTAGAGCTGTGCCGAGGAAGAAGCCTGTACCTACTCCTTCTGAACAGACAAAAAAGCCTCCTCAAGCAGCACCCAGGTCCCGGCAAAGCAGTATGGAAATCCTTGATGATTCTCCAACCAAATCTTCTTCTGTGACAGATGAGTCCACACAGGAAGACAAAAAAAGTGAAACTACAAAAGAAGCTGATCAGCCATTTCCTGTAGCTACAAGGTCACCTCCAAGTGTAGGAAACAAACCAACTTCAAAGCGGGCACCACTTCCTACACCTGTAGCCAGATCAAGGATAAGCTCTACTGAAGATGCTGCCCCAATATCACCAGAAAAGAAAGACCCATCTAATCTCTCTATTAAAGAAAAGGCACGCTTAGCACAAATGGCATTTGAAAGTACTGGAGAAAAGCCTAAGCCAGGAGGTCCACCTATAGCTCGCAAACCAAAGCCAGCAGTTCCTACTCCATCGGAATCATCCTCAGAGCCCACAGCAACAGAATCAGTAGGGAACAGTCCACAGAGAGGAGCATTAACTACAGCACCAGGCAATGACTCTGTTTCCTCTAAAGCCAGTCCAGTACCCAAAAGGAAACTCCCTCCTGGGGCGTTTAGCATCATGGGAGGAGTTTCAGTGTTCGGACCACCTCCAACAGCAGAAAGAAATAAAACATCAAATGCTACTTCCCAAGACGAGACCAAAGATGAAGAAGTTGAAGAAACCGCTGGCCACTCGCAAGATGTTTCTCCGGAACATCCAAAGTTAGATGAGGAGCAGAAAGATTCTAATGAACTTGAATCATCAGATGAGCAAAAAGACAATGAACAAGTATCTGAACAAGCAACTCCTGCAACAGAGCCTACGGAAATGCCAGTAGAAAAATCTGATGTACCGGATGGCGTAGAAAGTCCTGAAGTTAACTTTGATGTAGTATTGTCATGGACACCAGATGTAACTGTTGCATGGCTCAAGCAGGTCGGACTAGGAAGCCATCAGGAAGCTTTTCTTGAGAAGGAGATACATGGAGGCATGCTGTTTGACATTGATGGACACAAACTAAAGGTTAGATCTAAACTTCATTATTCATGTTATTGGTATTTAGTAATATGAGTGATAGCTTAATGTGAACTTAAGTTTCTATTACACTTTATTGGCTCTTATCTGGTCACCTTGAGACCTGAAGGTGCCAGAATCTAAAGAATGCCCACTTCTCAGGGAAAGACTGTAATTTTCTTCAACTACATGTTGGAATATTCTGTTCAAGAAATTTCATGCTTTTTTCCAAGCTTAACCACACTCATTTTTGCTTGCACCCCTCAGTTGGCTTCTCTACAACTATCGAACTATAGAAATCACTTGCTTACACTTTTTCAATTGATAATGGTTGTCGAATTAACAAAGTCGCTTGGTACATTAAATCATTTTTTGGTCTAACTTATGCCCTATATAGATGCATGCACAGGCTTCTGAATAAGAGGTGAATGAATCATGTGTATATTCTACCAATTTATCTATAATATATGTAAGTATCTTATCTTTATAAAATGTATGGGTTGTCTTTTGTGATCGTGACTTTGAAATAGCAACTTCCCTTCTCTATGGCCTTACCCAACTCTCTCTCTCTCTCTCTTACTCCACTCCCAATCTCTGCGTATAACACCCCCCTCCCACCCCCACATCCAACCCCCACATCCCCTCACACTCATCATCATTGCATAAAACAATAAGGTCAACTGTTAAGTGTAGCTTCAATTTCAGCGGGAATGGTAGTCAGCTCTTCAAAGGTAAGGTGGTGGTCTCGTACACGCTTCCGAAGCAATGTTTTAATTGTTTGACTCCAGCTTCCCACATTCCACCAAAATGTGGAGACCTGCTGGGGAGAATACTACAAATCAATAGAATTTGAGGCTGAAAAAATTGTGGATAGCATCAGCAGTCTGCAGTTCTCTTGCTTTGCAACATGGAGTGTAGTTCTGACAACTTATTTTGGGCTCCCACAAAATCAGTACTGTTGTCAGAAAGAATGGTCTTGGGAACTCCACGTCTAGCCACGAAGCGAGTGAGAGTAGCTAAAAAGGCTTCAGAAGTGAGGTCTGAAGCTAGCTCTATGTGAACTGCTTTGGTAGAAAAACATACAAGTAAAAATACATAAACTTTCACTTATATGGATTTACGTGGATTTCCCCGTATTATGCGTAATGGTCCAGCATAGTCAATTCCAGCATGAGTAAAACGAGGTGATGGTTGTAAGCACTCAGGAGGTAGTTGTCCCATAAGCTTATCTGTAGTTCTGGTGTAAGACCATTGACAGGTCACGCATGAATGGCTGATATGATGAAGGACTGACTTCAGCCCACTGATGTAGTAGTTATCTGCCAGAATTTCTAGCATAGAGCCTATTCCAGCATGTCCAGAATATATACGAATCTATAACACTAAACACTTTGTTAAAGTGTGTTTACCGGACATAATAATTAGTTGCTTCACATTACTTGGAACAGAAGCAAGATTCGATCTTCCACCAACCCTGTAATCACCCATCTTGATCAATGAAAGGATACAATGAAAGGATGGAAGATTTGATGGCTGTGGGTTTGCCATGAGTGAGGTGATATATTTCTGAGTGAAAAGACTGAGATTGAGAGAGTAATATGAGCTTGGTTTTGCTGTACATAATTCTAAAGAAGTCAATCAATCCTCGGTGATGAAGTTAGCCTTGCAACTGTTATAGAGAAACCGTCTAATCTACGCTACTATGGCTACTAGCTTATGAAAAGAAAAGAAAAAACAGTTCCACAGATCGAAATCTGGAGCTGGTTGTCAGATGAGTAAGACCGTAGGCTTCAGTTGAGGAAGCACGACTCAAAATTGATATTGGGTCTTCTTGGCCAATCATTTGGTGTTTTAAATAACCATTCCGGCCTTACTACCACAAGTAACTGTCTAGGAGTTCTTTAGTGTTAATCTGTCTAGAAGCTAGATCTGCTGGTTATACTTTGGTAGATATATCTCCATAGTAACCTGCAGGTATCAACTTGATAATTTGTGTAATTCTATTGGCCACGTAGACTTAGGGGAGTCGGAGCCATGTTAAGCCAACTAAGAACTACAGATAAGTTGCACCAAGTAAAAACATTCGAATCTGGAACGTCCAAATTCTTCGTTATTTGCACAAGGTGAGCAAGAAGAAAAGCTCTAGCCTAGGTATGGTATTGCCATTCAAATGTGCCACCTTGATTTTAGAGGTAACTAAACTGACAGTGACTGCAGAGTCTTGATTGAATTAGTGTGACAATGTAGTTATTGATTGTTAATCTTTATCAATTTTTTGTCTGTTATGTATAGGGAATGGGTGTGACATCACATGATGATAGGAACCTCTTCAAGAAAGAACTCAAGAACTTAAAACCTTATGCAGACAAGCAAAAGAAGTTGATAGAAAAGCAGAAGAAAGAGGAAAAAAAGCTAGCGAAGAAGAAGAAAAAGTAACTTTTGTTTTACGTTCTTCATCACACTTCAAATCTTTTCTTGTTTTTATTTACAAAAGATGATTTTTAGATGTTTATGTTAACTTGGTTTGTAGTTTGTTACTGTAGTGTGTTGTCATTATTTTTCAATGAATGTTGGCACATGTTTTAGGATTTTAAATATTTACTTGGTTGTATTCTACGAATTCATTACAAATGCTGTTTCTGTTTTCATCTCATTTTTTATAAACTAAATATAATAGTTCATAAAAGCTAAAAGTATCTACAATTAAGTGGAAGGCGAAAAATACAAACTCTAGATATGATTTGCTATAGCTGTGAGGTCTGCAAAATGTTTTAGCTATCCAATTTTATTGACGAGTTGGAGTGGATGTTTGTCTACACTGAATATTTTAATGAGTTGGCAACATTATGTTGTTTATATTTTGGAGTTCTAATCTTTAGAAGTATTCTCTGTTTCACCGACTTTAATTGTTTGGTCATCACTGAGAATTGGACCCGGGACCGCTTGCATAATGCACAAGAGCCACATGAGCTACGACAACTAGCTTAGCTCGAATAAATAGCGGAACAAACTATCTATTTGTAGTAAGCTAATGTGAAAGTAGCCATGTGCGTAATAACACTATAATAGATAAAATCTTAATATCAAGAAGAAGCACAGTCAGTTTAAATATTCTACCATTTTAAAATGTTACTAATATTTAAGATAGTTCTTATATTAACATAATAATGGCTAATAAACAAAAATTATTTACACAATTAAAATTAAGGTATAATAGAAGTACACAATTTCTTAAGTCTGCTATTCCCATCATATCCTCCCATAACATGGACCTTGTCTGATGTCACGATACAGGTGCAGGTACGTACTGCATGTGGTAGTTGTCCAGCTTGGACCCAGGTATTAGTCTCAGGGACATAGCGCTGGATGGTGGACACTGGCTTCTCACTCTTCATGTCCTCACCACCAATTGCCAGTAGAGATCCTCCAATGTTGAGTGGACAGGATAATGTACAGTTGAGTGAAGGTAGTTTGTTCCATATGCTGGAACTGTCTGATGAGGAGTGTGAAACAAGAGCCTCCAGAGATACACTATATAGACATCAGGACTACTCTGCCACAGTTTCTCACACTCTCCCCCCATGAGGTACCAGGTATTTCCTATTGTAGTAGACTTCATGCTCACCCATGGTGTTGGTGTAGATGGTCCAGTGGACCACTGCATGTTGGATACATCAAGTATCTCAACAGTTTGTAAACAGTCTCCATGGTAACCACCAGACACCACCAGCCAATGTTTATATGAAGTAGCTGAAGGCCAATAGTGAGGTGTAGACATAGGAGGGAAGGGGTGTGTCCACTGGTTGCTGTCAGGCTGCCACTCTCCTAGCTCACCGATCTCAGAGTACTCTCTCTTGCTTCCTCCCACCACAACTAGTTTGTTGTTGATGGTAGTCATAGCAAACCAACCGGTACTGTATTGAGGTAGAGTGTGCCACTGGCAGGACTGTGTGTTGTACGCCATCACTATGTACTCATCCTCATCTCTGCCAGTGAATCCTCCTCCAACATACACTGTATCGTTTATCTCTACTGATTGGACGTAGTCATTCGTAGACTCAGGCATGTCAGGACCACACCTCCAGTCTAGTTTAAGTGGGAATGTCTAAATAGAATTATATACAGTTGTTAAAGTAAATGTTAGCAAATATTATAATAAAATGAAGTGCACTCTGTAAAAAAACAACATCAATGATGTTGCCATGGTTACTGTTTACTATCAATCACTACGTAAATGTGTAAGAATCGAACCATGGGTTCGAGAAATTATAGCTAATAACTGTTTCATTCCCAAGTAAGGGCAAAATTTGAGGAAGAGTGTGGTTATCTAATTCCGGGAGTCATCATGTTTTAATATATTATACCCTAGTTACTTTTTTAAACGGAGTAAAATACGAAATAAAAAGAACGGATAGTATTTTTTGAGGAGAAAAAAATGTCCAGTTAGCTAATGCAGTGAAGGTCATTTTAAAAATTTGATAAGATAATTAGTGCATTTCATTTCTTTAAGTAAAAACAGGGGAGATTAATTGATTATTTCCAGTGATGTTCCCAAGACAAGATTGTAATCTCAAAAAATAATTCTCTGAGCCAGTTCGTTACAGGGATGAAATAAATGTTCCGAAAACACTTCAAACATGTAAAAAACAACAACTAAATTATCATTCGTAGTTAAATCATGATACATTAAGTGATACCATAACTTTTTTTCATCTCACTTTGTATTGCTGACAAAAACATCTTCCACATGAAATCTAAACTCTCCTTGTGTTACAATACTTTCCCCCCACAGGCGATTTGAGGGGAATAACATTATCCATGACCGTTACCATAGCAACTATGGTATAAATACACTTATTCCAAGCCTAGTATCTTCACAATAGTATTTTTAGGTTCATGATCAGTGCTCATCATATCACACTGTATTTATCACATCCTGAATTGTGAAAGCCAATTTCATTCAAATGAACTAGTAATTAATAGCAACTGCATGTTTATTTCAATGTCGACCACATCTCATACTCCACTATTTCAATGTCGACTCCACTAAACAGAATCCTTTGATTATCAATTTTAACTTGTGTTATTCAAGTGTGTACCTCTCTGAATTTAGCTTTCTCTGACAAGTTTGAATTTTGATGATGCAGTAAGTCTTACATGCTTACTGGATATCATTTGAATTATTGGTGGTGATAAGTTTGCACTGTAGTTAGCTGAAAATATATGCCGTACTCAACAGTATTGTTCTTACTTGAAATTCTTTTGTCCAAATAGTCAATGCATGAAGAGATTGTTAAGGCAAGTCTGGTGTTGGCATATCCAGTAAACAAGTGTGTGTAAAATGTGTTATGTGTTTAAGCTACTGCTTAGCAGAAGAATAGCAACAAAAAATCTTGAAGTGAACATTTAACTACCTTTTAAATACAATTAGCTACTTTTGAACAACTTTGCAGGCTTTTTATGACAGTAAGCAAGTCTTAGTCTATCCTCAGAAATGCTTTTTCAGTGAAACAATTATGACGAGTGGTTAATATTACATTGAAAATCATTTAGAAGAGCTGGAGGTATGTTTGTCTACTCTGAGTATTCCAATGAGTCTGTGTTGGCAACATTATAGTTTATATTTTAGAGCTCTAATCTTTAGAAGTATTCTGTCTCTTACATAGGCTTTAAATATTTGGTCACCACCGAGATAATGGGACCCGGGTATACAATTTCTTAAGTTTGCTATACCCATCATGTCTTCCCATAACATGGACCTTGTCTGATGTCATGATACCGGTACAGTTGTGTAGTGCATGTGGTAGTTGTCCAGCCTGGACCCAGGTATTGTAACTATTGTGTGTAGAATTGAGGATTCTGAGTGGACTTCAGAGCAGGTCATTCTGGACAGGGAGCATTAGTGATATCAATGCCATTGCCAGACAATAATGCCATGATGTGAATGATCAACTATGATGAGCTATATATCACAACTTTTATGTGGTAGTCTAAACATTTAGCCCTATCCTCTACCAGAAAAATGGAGAAACATGAAATTTCCTGAATACGTGACTCCAGGAAATTTAATTACTCACAAAGTGGCCTGCTTCCCAGGTACTAGTGAGACTATAACTTGAGACAGCTGATAATGTGTCCCAACAGTTCAAAAGAAAGGTATTTACTATCAAGTAAAGAAAGATGGGAGTATCAGTATAAAGGAGCTCTTCCAGGATGCTGGCTGTCCATGCTGCATGCAAATCATCCTCTATGATATAATAAACGGTAAGCATACACTCAAGAAATCTTGCTGTTTATAATTTACGGAGAGTTCGACCTCAGTTGACCCCTGAAGAGGACTTCAGCAAGAAAACGAGAAAATTTTTCTATTACACTGTATTATAATTATTTCAGCCCGAGAATGACTGCATCAAGAATATTGTAGTTTTTGCCGGCCTGCAGTAGTAAAAACTGAATGTTTGTGACGTGAATAGAGGTCACCTTCTAATGAACATACATGTATGTATGTGTGTGTTTGTGTATGGAGTTCATTAGTATTAGCTCAATTCTCTGAGTTATCAGAGAATAATTTATCCCAGTTCAAGTTACATTTAGAGGAGCAAAACAGGAATCAGGGTGTCATTATTCTAATGTTGATGTGCTTAGTTGTCCCTTATCAATTTATAAGTCATAAACATGACATCACAAAAACCACACCCACTTTAGGAAATAACATTTTAGCAAACAGAAATCAAGTAAATTTTTTATACTGTGAGAAATTACAAAAAATGAGTGCATTTAATGTAGTACTGTATGCTGTGGGTGAATGAATGCCAGCAACTGTTACTATAAATTTAAACTGTGAGAAAAAAAAATATAGCTAGTATAGCTATATATATAATAGTTATAGTAAGTGTTGTATTATTAGCTACTCAGTTACACCTACTGCGTACATTGTAGCTAACCAACTTCTACAATAATAAAACAATTTGCTTTTTATTCTTTAGAAAACAAATAAACAGTAACCATGGAAACCATATTAAAATTATAATAGCTCACTTGTTCAAAACTATTCCATAAAAACAAAGATGTGTATTAGTGAATAGTAGAAGTAAACAGTTTCTTAAGTTTGCTATACCCATCATGTCCTCCCATAACATGGACCTTGTCTGATGTCATGATACAGGTACAGTCATATACTGCATGTGGTAGTTGTCCAGCCTGGACCCAGGTATTAGTCTCAGGGACATAGCGCTGGATGGTGGACACTGTCTTCCTACTCGTCATGTCCCTACCACCGACTGCCAGTAGAGATCCTCCAATGTTGAGTGGACAGGATCGTGTACAGTTGTGTGGAGGTAGTTTGTTCCATATGTTGGAACTGTCTGATGAGGAGTGTGAAACAAGAGCCTCCAGAGATACACTATAGACATCAGGACTATCACACAACAGTTTCTCACACACTCCCCCCATGAGGTACCAGGTGTCTCCTATTGTAGTAGATGTCATGCTCCTCCATGGTGTTGGTGTAGATGGTCCAGTGGACCACTGCATGTTGGATACATCAAGTACCTCAACAGTTTGTAAACAAACTCCATGGTAACCACCAGCCACCACCAGCCAATGTTTATATGAAGTAGCTGAAGGCCAAGAGTGAGGTGTAGACATAGGAGGGAAGGGGTGTGTCCACTGGTTGCTGTCAGGCTGCCACTCTCCTAGCTCACTGCTATCAGAGTCCTCTTTATTCATTCCTCCCACCACAACTAGTTTGTTGTTGATGGTAGTCATAGCAAACCACCTGGTACTGTATGGAGGTAGAGTGTGCCACTGGCAGGACTGTGTGATGTAGGCCATCACTGAGTAGTCATCCTCATCTCTGTCAGTCCATCCTCCAACATACACTGTATCATTTATCTCTACTGATTGGATGTATCCACTCATAGCCACTGACATGTCAGGACCACGCCTCCAGTCTAGTTTAAGTGGGAATATCTAAATAGAAATATATACAATTGTAAAAGTAAATGTTAGCAAATATAATAAAATGAAGTGCACCGAGTAACAAAAAGCGACAACAACAATGATGTTGCAATGGTTACTGTTTACTATCAATCACTACGTAAATGAGTAAGAGTCAAACCGTGGGTTCGAGAATTATCACTAATAACTGTTCCATTCACAAGGGCAAAGCCTGAGGAAGAGGATGGTTATCGAATTCCGGGAGTTATCATTGTTTAAATATTATATTGTACCATAGTTACCTTTTTAAATGGAGTAAAATACAAAATAAAAAGAATGTATAGTGTTTTTTGAGGGGAAAAATATGTCCAGTTAATGCAGTGAAGGGTCATTCCAAACAATTGATAAGATAAGTGCATTTTATTCCTTTTCCGCAACGTTTAAGCAAAAACAGGGGAGACTAAGTGATGATATCCAGTGATGTTCCCAAGACAAAACTATATTCTCAAAAAATAATTCTCTGAGTCAGTTTTTTATAGGGATGAAATAAATGTTCCCAAAACACTTCAAACATGTAAAAAACAACAATTAATTTATACCACAACTTTTTTCATCTCACTTTATATTGCTGACAAAAAAATCTTCCACATGCAATCTAAACCCTCCTCTTGTGATACAAGATTTTCCCCAACAGGCGATTGGAGGGGAATAACATTGTTATCTATGACTTTTACCATAGCAACTATGGTATAAATACACTTCCAAGCCTAATATCTGCATGCAATAGTATTTTTAGGTCAGTGCTCACCATATCACACTGTGTTTATCACATCCTGAATTGTGAAAGCCCATTTCATTCAAATAAACTAGTTATTAATAGCAACTGCATGTGCTTTTCAATGTCGACCCCATCTCATACTCCACTAAACAGAATCCTTTGATTATCAAATATTACTTGTGTTATTCAAGTGTGTACCTCTCTGAATTTAGTTTTCTCTGACAAGTTTGAATTTTGCAGACGCAGTAAGTCTAACATGCTTACTGGAGATCATTTGAATTATTGGTGGTGGTAAGTTTGTACTGTAGTTAACTGAAAATATATGCCGTACTCAACAGTATTGTTCTTACTTGAAATTCTTTTGTCCAAATAGTCAATGCATGGAGAGAACATTAAGGCAAGTCTGGTGTTGGCATATCCAGTGAACAAGTGTGTGTTCAAAGTGTTGTGTGTTTAAGCTACTGCTTAGCAGAAGAATAGCACAAGTGAACATTTAACTACCTTTTAAATACAATTAGCTACTTTTGAACAACTTTGCAGGCTTTTTATGGCAGTAAGCAAGTCTTAGTCTATCCTCAGAAATGTTTTTTTTTTTCAGCGCAACAATTATGACAAGTGGTTAATATTACATTGAAAATCATTTAGTTTTTGTATTACTGAGTATTTACAATTATTTCTTTATCAGATTAAAGGTTATAGCAACCTTGTTTGAATTGTTGTGTACAATGGCTCCCTCACAATTTGTGCTGAATGATAACTACAATATAAAATAATTAGAAGGTGGCAATCAGAAATGTTGTTAGATAACTGTGCTCTCTGCGGGATGAATATCAGCGATAATTCCTCAAACCCTTAATATAATTGAACATAATAAGTATGTGTCAAGTTATGGGACAGTAAGAAGATACAATTTATCTACAGTGTGAAAAGGTATACAATACTCACCAAAGATTTCTTGTCAATAGACACTGTCTTGATGCGCTCCAATTCTTTTGTTAGTCGTTCAACTTCAGATTGGAGAATTTGTCTTTTCTGATGGTAATGAGATTCAAACTGCAGCTTTTCTTGTTCTTGGCGAGATATCAACTGAATTGATTCATCAGTTATCTGCTTCCTCAATCGATCATTTTCACTCTTCAGTTGATTGATCTCAGTCTTCTGTTGACTGTTCTCAGTCTTCAGTTGATTGTTCTCAGTCCTCTGTTGATTGTTCTCAGTCTTCTGTTGATTGTTTTCTGCCTGTACTTGCATGACACTTGTCTCCAGTTGATGTTTCTCTTCAATAAGTTGTGTATTTGAAAACTCCAGCATTTCTTTGTCACTTTCAAGTTTTGCATTTTCTTCTGTCAATTCTCTATTTTCAGCTTCTAGTCTATTTTCTGAAAACTGAATAAAACAACACATCAAATCATAATATTACATTCTATATCAGTATGGTCACGACACAGAAAGTAATCACAATTTAACAAGAGTTCAAAGACAATTAGTTTGCTATTAAACCTAAAATATAGAACTTTATTTTAAGCAATTATTCTAATTGTTCTCTTGTAATAGTGCAATGTTTTTTATAGGCGTGCAGCACCCTCCTAAATAGTCAAATATTAATAAAATTTTGACTGATGTAATTTGAATAGCATTAAAATTTTACAAGATGTATATAGAAAATGTGATTTAAACCAATCCCTGCAATTAATATTATTTAATTAAACTGGTTAGTAAAGTTAAAATAATATTTCAAGAGTTAATGCCTTCACTTTAGACTTTACCTTGAGCTCTTCAATTTTTCTGTCCTTTTCTTTAGTCTCCTTCATGTGTAACACACTGGCTATGTTGATTGACCTCCCTCCATGTATTTTGTCCATGGCATCCTGTACTGGTGTTAGTGTCTCCAGTAGTTGCTCAGCAGTAGGTCTTGTTTGAGGAGTATTGTGCAGGCAATTAGTCACCATCTCTACTAGAATAGGATGAGATTCCAATAACTGATTCTTCAACTTCTTCATGTACACCTCACGACGCTGTACTTCAGTGCGACCAATAACTTGACCAGGATTGTGTGGATCTGAACGTGTAGCCAATAGCAGCTCTCCTGGAAATACCTACTCACAAAAAAATGATTTCATTTTGTGAATAAACTGTGCAGTATTATGACAACATTTACACCATGTTGTTATTTTCCTTAGTTTACTAGCAGTTATTATAATGATACAACATATATCACACCCAACAATTGTGAACTATTTTGGGAAAGTCAGCATAAATGCAGCAGCACGTTTTTGTATTATTTTTCTATAAGTAGGTTTTGCCGGGCCAGGGGATAGTCTACAATATTGAATCTTTTTGTTCCTCTTATTATCGTTAATTTATAGAAAATGCCAAATAAGGATATTGCTAAGTAATGGTGACATGTCTTGAATTTTGAATACTGTCTTTGCCACACCATTAACAAATCAATCCCAAGTCTGTCTCATAGCAAGCTGCACAACCTCACCACTCTCTCCTCACTGACATCTGCTCGCTATAACTACTCAGAATTAACTGCCAGAGCTGGCCGTTCATATTGCTGGATATATACATTCACTGTTTGAATATGCTTACACACTAGTGCATCATGTATTTTAGAATGTACTACTGTGTTCACTGGATATCTGCATACTCAATATCTTCATTTTTTAACCCTAAATTTAACATTATTCAGTATAGCTACATCACAGTCATCATTGTTATCATATAAATCAATCACAAAATCAGTTATTATCTGTTGTATTCTAAGTAGTAGGTAATTTGGGCATAGATATTTTCTACAAGAATAAAAAATATTAAAATATGCAGTCATTTGTATAACTATTTATTCACTTGTCATAACTTAGAGATACTGTGGGTCACTACTAGCCACACATTTAGTGGAATACTAGAAGAACAAAATACTGATTCAACAACTTTGGTAGTTAAATCTTGAAAATTGAGTGAGTTGTGGCCGTTTTTCACCAAAATTTTTAGGCATGGTAAGGGTCATCAAATGATGACGTTTAGAGCGGGTTGTGGGCATTTATCATACGTAAAGGTGATGTCACAAAACAGCGCATGTGTATCTGTGTCAAATGCACGAGAGGTGCCAGTTTACCGCTAACTGTTGCATGGATATGGCTGCTTTAGTTACGGTTGCATTACTGCCTATCACGGCCAGTATTTTAGCTGCTGTCTGGAGCCGCACAACCCTTATGACTCCAACTGTCCCACCCTGATGTTGTCAGAATACCGAATGCTGGGACATCTTGCTAGAGAAGCAGCTCAGTGTCTTACTACTGCTAGTAGAATGCTGAGAATCCATACAGCCACTTAAAGAAATTAAAACTGCGGCCTTGCAGTTAGGGAAAGCCCGTCTTACAACTTGGGAAATTACTATAGGACCGTAGCTCATTAACTAGCTACGTTTAAAGCTCGTTAACTAGCTACATTTAATGATGAACTACCGCAAATTCTTGACATAAAAAATGGCGTAAAATGTATTAGAGTGAATGAGAAAAGTGCTGTTCATCCAGTTTCACTATTGGAAACATTATTGGGATGATGAAGAAAAAGGTATGTGTATGTTAAACGACTGTAGTGAGATTCTATACAGTAGTTTAAAAAAATCCACTCTTTAAGTTGGAAGCACTGTACATGACAATATATGCTCCTGTACTACTACAAATAGATTTGTCATTTTACTACTACTACTACTACTACTACTAGTTGTAATTAATTTCTGCTTTACCTGTGTCAGTATGTAGAGGGCAAGATGTCCGAATGAGAACACATCTAGAGATGGGCCATATCTGTGGGTCTCGCTGAGAGCCTCTGGTGGCATGTACACAGTGGTCCCCGGATTCTTTGAGAGTGTTTGGGCTAGCTGAGCTGGTTTTAAAGTTACCATGCGAGAGTTTCCCATGTCAGTGATCTTAGCTGTCAGAGACGATGTGAGGAGGATGTTCCTTGCAGTCAGGTCTCTGTGAATTATGGGAGGCCTTCGACTATGCAAGTAAACTAAACCGCTGCCTGTGTCTGTAAGAATGGAAATCTTGACTTGAAGTGGAATATTAGGGGTACACTCCAGGAGGTCGTCCACACTCATTTCTAGTCTCTCCATCACCAGTAGAGGTAGCTCTGATCCCTCAAGAAAACACAGACCAAGGAACAGTGTTATGTTAGGATGTCGGAGACCTGCCATGAGCTGACATTCCTGTTGATATCTGTCTACAGTCTCTCGAACTCCTTGATTACCAGGATCCAGTAATAATTCGTGCATACGCTTGGCAGCACACAAAACCTTGCTATATTTTACCTGAAATAATATTATATAGTAGGTAAAAAGGACACCTCCTGTATCAAATTGTATTAATCTATCGCTATTGGTAAAGCTTGATGCATGTAAGGTTTTAGGCTAGAACGCTTCACTTACTTCTAACACCGAACCATACGAACCTACTCCAAGCGTCTTCCCGGTGGGAACAACCCGGTCTAAGAAATACTGCTGTAATTTCGAATCTTTCCTAAAGGTTCTAGACCAGCCCTGTCTTCTAGCCATGTTCCTTATTATCGAACACCCGCTTCAGGTTAACCCTGTATTTGGTACGGGAAGAAAAAAGGAATGCTTGCCGAAAAACTACCGGATTCTTATACGGAAACTCCACCCTTCACGTTTGAGCTCCTCCCATCAGGGATCCTTCTCCACTCCGATCCAGTACTTTCAACAATGGCTAGACGTTCGTTCGCTCTAGCTCCTCTGAAACTAACCAGGAGACCAGCGGGTGGTTCAGTAAAAATGCACCAAGGTGCAAAAATTGTGGAGCCCATACTTAGTGGCCATTCTGGTGACCCTCCAACACCTGTATCTTCTTCCCCAATGCCACCCTTACCTTGGGCTCCTGTTTCAGTGGATACAGTGGAAGAGACGACGTATTCTGAGGAAAAGTCATCTGTGGCTGGGAGGCTATAAGGGAAAAGCTGAGGTTTACTGTCACTGAATGTGTGGGGATGCCCGTTGGTTTCTCCTTCCATGTTCACAGAGTAGTTTCACGGGCCAGATCCTTAACCTAACTGCTGTGCTGGGAAAAAATCTGGTCAAACTTAATACATTTATTCGTGCAGCACTGTCAGCAATTTATCTGAAGTAGGCGTGAATTATGACATAATCTTGAATCATTTCTGCAGTTAAAAATTTGCGCCTTACATTAAATGCAGTAAGCATTGAAAATGCCTCGCCTATAAGACTGATTAATGGCAAAAGAAAACATTTACAAACTGTGACACATTGTAATATTTCGCACATGTCCGCCACCAAACCTGTTGGCATTGCGGAGTGATGTGTTGAGTCTGGCCTGTAAGACTAATTAGAGGGTATGTAGCTGTCAAAATTTGTCCCATTGTGTTCTTAATAGTCGTGCTGCATTCCTCTTCTTCTCCAGAGGCATTTAGCATACAGCAAATTTTATCAAGTGAATTTTTTTTTCTTTTTCATCTGGCAGCATGTTTATTGGAGCAGCAACATGATTGCTTCATTCACTGGATTTAAATGGAACCAAATTTTATTGTTCATGGTAGTACTATTTTAATGAAACTAATAAAATACTACTGTAGTAACATTTCTAGAATTTGTGTAATTTTTAAGTTGATGGATAAGGTGGTGCGAAGGGAGGGGTTGGGGTAAAATGCACTGTGCTAGTAAAAAATGTCCATGCCTATCGAAACCACGTTTGGTAATGCATTGATTATAGCTATACTCATTTTTGACAAATATTAGTTAGAATTTGAAGTGAATTTATATACAATATTTCACTAATTCAAGAACGTGTTGCTGGTTGTA